>VOFG01003904.1_pt1 | contig 240321 bp, 242 predicted proteins | sample 5384171 | NCBI WGS metagenome assembly VOFG01 (sample SAMN12384726, study PRJNA508395) | human gut metagenome | isolation source: healthy gut F | host: Homo sapiens | reverse complement strand
TTTCCCAGTTGATATGTAGGTACAATTTCTTTAATATCCTCGCGAATACTATCCGTTTCATCGTAAGCATCTTTGTAAATCTTGTCCAATTGCTTTTTGAAGATATCGTCATCAAATTCAATCGGTTTTCCAATATAAATCATCTTGTTCGCAGTCTTCTTCAGCCCCTCTTCGTTCATGAGAAGTTCCTCGTACATCTTTTCACCAGGGCGCAATCCCGTAAACTTGATTTCGATATCTTCTCCCGGCTTGTACCCGGAAAGTTTAATGAGGTTTGTGGCTAAATCAACAATTTTTACCGGTTCTCCCATATCCAGAACGAAAATCTCCCCCGCCCCGAGCATAAGCTCCGGCCTGCAATACCAGAGATACGGCTTCCGGTATTGTCATGAAATATCGAATAATATTGGGATCTGTAACCGTAACCGGTCCACCCTCTGCAATCTGTTTCTTAAAGAGGGGAATTACGCTTCCGTTACTGCCTAACACATTGCCAAACCGAACGGCCACAAAGTTGGTCTTTGACTGGCGGTTCATCATTTGAATGACCATTTCGCACATTCTCTTGGATGCCCCCATGACATTGGTGGGGTTCACAGCCTTATCCGTTGATATCAGTACGAATTTTTCCACACCGTATTTATCCGCTGCCTGGGCTGTACGATATGTACCAAATACATTGTTTTTAATTGCTTCATTTGGACTCACCTCCATAAGAGGCACATGTTTATGTGCTGCCGCATGGTAGACAATATTCGGACGGTATTTTTTGAAGATAGAGTCAATTCGCTCTGTATTTCGTACGGATGCAATCAGTACAGGCAAATTCAGTTTGGGATACTTTCGAATCAGTTCCTGCTGAATCTCATATGCATTGTTTTCATAAATATCTACAATAATTAGTTGTTTCGGCTGATGACTGGCAATCTGCCTACACAATTCACTTCCGATGGAACCTCCGCCGCCGGTAACCAGCACTACTTTATCCTTCACATAATTCAGTACTTCTTCGGTGTTGATCTGAATAGGTTCTCTTCCCAAAAGATCTTCAATCTCAACTTCTTTTAACTTTGCTACAGATACATCCCCGTTGATCAGTTGGTACATACCAGGAAGGGTCCGCATCTTACAACCCGTTTCCTTACAAATATCAAGCAATTCTTTCTTAACCTGTGTATTTGCAGAGGGAATGGCTAAAATGATTTCATCCACATTATACTGTCCTACTGCATCCATGATCTTGTCTCTTCCACCAACAATAGGAACACCACGCAAAAACTTTCCATGGCATCCCGGATTGTCATCAATGATACATTTTACATTAAGATTAAGATAATGGCTAGTTTCTATTTCTTTTATAAATAACATTAGCAGCTGCTCCAGCACCAATAAGCATGACATTGTTGCCATTCTTTTTTAGTCTAATCTCTGACCGTTTTGAATTGATTAGTCTTAAAATCCTGTAGCTAAAGCGAATTAAGCACGTCATGCCAAAAAGTAAAAACCAATATAATACATAATAACTGCGGGGCATTCCTTCATTTATCACACGACAAAGTACCGTCTGTGCTACAGATGCGCACGTAGTTGCAAATACAATGTTAATTAGCTCAGTAGCGCTTGCATATCGCCAGACACTCTTATATAACTTCCATATTGTAAAGAAAAGTAACGTAAGTAAAATATTATATGGAAGAATATGTTCAAATTTTATTAAATATTCTCCCGGTATGCCATTAAATTTAAAGTCAAAGCGAATATATATTGCCACAAAGGAAGCAACCACAATGGACATAATATCCATTAAAACTAGTGCAATTATTCTATTTACTGGGATTTTTAGAAAATTAATATTTCCTTTCATAATCTAAATCTAAGCCCTTCGTATATTATTTATTTAAGTAACAAGCAAATCATTTTTAGGCAGCATTACTCAAAACCGTTTGCCAACAAAAAGAATAACATTATAATTGTAACCGATCCACTTCCCCATGAATATTCCAATACCCCAAACAGTAATGGAATCAGCATCATTAAAAGCAGTTCTAAATATTTTAGGTTTTTAGTACTCTGATATTTTCTCACCAGATGCGAAACCGATAACATGCAAAATGTCATGAAACATATTATCATTATACTGCCAAAATCTGTAGCATATTGTAAATATATATTGTGTGCATGTCCAACCCAGCTATCCGATGTAAGTTGGAATCCTTGGTCACTTTTAGTATGACCCATTAGATTTAATTTCAAAAGATATTGTGTATATATTGTTTTTCTCACAAGAAAGGGATCCGAATATTCTTCATAGGTAGACAGTAGCACCTCCTTTTGAGTATTGCTTTCTGCAGCCAATGCTCTTATGTAAAAAGGTGATTGCCCAAATATTTTTCCAGATATTTCTGTTGTTCTCCCTATTGCATTGCCTAGTACTTCACCAAGTTCTACATATTTTTCCGAATTCCACGCATCCCAAGAATGCACTTTTGCTCACTCCATTCTCCCCAAAACCATACCGGATGATGGAACAACGGAGGCAAATACCTTGTCATCCCAAACGTCACCGGAAACATCATACATATGCACAGCATCAGAAGTAACCCGTTTCTAAAATAATGTTTTTTCTTTTTCACTCCCTGATAAAATCCAAGGAATAACAAACCGAGTATAAAGGATACCAGCCATACAGTTCTTCCAATCGTCATAAAAATAAACGAGTACACTACTCCTGCTCCAAGCCAGTAATACACTCTCCAGAATTTATGTTTGTTTTCTTTCGTCACATACAGTATTTTTCCAAACACTGCTGCCAACACAACCAGATAAAACAGACCATTCAGGTTGCAGTTATTATAGATTCCAGTATATCTTATCTGATCATACGGCCGGAACACACAGCAGAATGCCTGGAACGCAAAAAAAAGATGACTCCGTTCATGATTCCCTGATACAAGTCCTCCTGCTCCTCTTCCGTAAAATCTGTAAGGTAGAAACATCCGAACATAATAAAATAGCAAAATGGCCATACATAATCGCTTCTGGAAAAGATCATCAGAAGCATCATGACTACCCACAGCCCGAACATTCCCCTGTTCAGTTTCGGATACTTCTTTTCTTTCACTACACTGATAAACGTATGGATCACCACATAGCCAAAGAGAAAAACATCCAGACTGACCATCACACGTTCGTTCATGAAATATGCAAGAGGCTGTCCCAATACCACAAACAATGCCCCCGCCACCAGACCTATTCCTGTCCAGACAGCATACGGAATCTTATATGCCATAAATTCTTCCCATTTATAGTGTGACATAATAATAACGGCCATGAGCACTCCGGCCATATCCCGAAACATCTCTATGATTCCATCCAGCCCGGAACCCGTCTTGGTTCTCTGGTCAATTACACAGAACATGAAAAAGCAGATGGTATATAATATCCGCTTCTTTGACCATATATTCAATGTTTTATCCTTTATTGTAAGTTGCATATTGATATCCTCATTTTCTGCTTTTTAATAAGACCATATCTTATTGCATACTCTTTTCTATTGTAATCAATTTGAGTCATAAGTACAAGCTTTTCTTTGCCGTTCTACAAATTCTTAAGAAAACAGCTGCTGCAAATGGCAACAGGCTGAAAGAAGAATCCATAATTGCCTTGGGTGAAAAACCATGGTAACATATACATAAAACCACATTATCAAATCCAGCTTTCTTGAGAGGAATTAGTACACTACAGTCACAATTCACTGCAAAAGATAGGAGGCATACTTATGGCCATTCGTGTTGAACAGATAACTACCCTGGAACAAATTAGCAAAATCATTTGGGATCAGCAATACCAGAGCACACTTATGCGCAATCGATCTCCTTATTTGTACCGTGGACTGCCTAATTCCAATTATCATCTGGTGACCAGTCTACGAAGAAATTGCAAAGAAAAGAAGAATGATATTGAATTGGCTATACTGCGTAATTTTGTTAAATACGCTGCTTTAGAGGATCCCGCCCTAAAAACTTCCATATGGCGTCAGATGATTGTAGGACAGCACCATGGACTTCCTTCCAGATTACTGGATTGGACTTATTCTGTTTTAATTGCCTTACATTTTGCCACCAGCGGTGAAAATCTGGACGATATGAGCAAGAACGATGCCGTTCTCTGGCAAATAGATATTCTGGAAATGAACAAGCGGCTTCCAAAAAATTATCAAACTACCTTAAAAAACGAAAGTGCCTTTCTGATGACTGTAGATATGATGGATTCTTTAACCCGGGGCGGAAATACCTATGATATCTTAAACAGATATGATTCCGATATGGGTACTGCCTCTATGGTTTTTTTAGAGCCTCCTTCCATTGATCAGAGAATCATTGGACAATATTCCTATTTTTCTATCATTCCTTCCAGAATTGAAAATCTGCAGGACGATACCGGAATTGAGACTTTCTTAGATGAAACACAGAACACTGTAAAATACATTATTTCCACCGACTTGAAATGGCGGATCCGCGACATGCTGGACCAGATGAACATAAACGAAAGAATTTTATTTCCGGGTCTGGATGGCATTACTTCATGGATGAAAAGACATTATTATGTTCGAGTGGTGAACAACAATGATAAAATATCAGATTTTTTTGTCCTCATGTTTTGATCCTGATATGCAAAAGAACCGGGAACTCTTTCGCGGAGATCTCGTTGCACGTTTTAATGAATGCAGCGGTTGTTATGGAACCGCTACTTTTATCACTGATTTTGAGTATGGAATCCCGGATGGTCTGACTGCTGAAGAGATCATGGATGTCTGTATTTCCCATGTCAAAAAAGCTGATCTGTTCATGTGTATTTTAGGTGATCGTTACGGTTATCCTATCAGTATAGAGCGAATTCCAAAAGAATTTTCTGATTTTCGCATTTCTCTAATGCCTGAGGCAGCTTCTGATCCTATGATCAGCTTTTTGGAACTGGAAATTTTAACTGCCTGTTTATATCTTCCTCACAGCATGTGTTTTCTGGTCCGTAGCGGATGTACACAGGATGTCCGGCTGACACGGCTTCTTTCTGCCCTAACTATACGAAATGCTGACATTATCTGTTTCGACGCGCCTTCCTCATTAACAACAATAGCTCTTCAAAAGTTTATCCAATACAGTGGTTTTCAGCCGATATCCTTTTCTCTTCACGAGAATCACACATTGTCCGCCTCCCAATTGCAATATCTTGCAAAAAAATTGCGATATAACATCGTCCAGTCCGATGCTCTCACTGCTATTTCCGAGTATGTTGACAGCTCTTCTGACTGCACTTTTATTTTATCGGGTAATCCTAACTGCGGGAAATCTATGTGCCTTGCTGAATGGGTCAACCAAAACATTCAGCGTACCGATATATCTGTCCATTGCTGGTTTCATGAGGAGGGTCCTGCTCTTCTTTCAACGGTTCTGATAGATCTTCTTTCTCAGGAACCGCATAAGGAATTCTTTTATCAATCGGATGCCACCGAAGCTTTTTATAATGTTGTCACAATTCCACACCCTATCAAACAGATATTTATCCTGGACGGCATAGATCATTTGGAAGAAGCTATGGATGTCGGATGGTTAATCACGAAAACTGATCCTTCTGTTAAAGTTATTATTACATCCAATAACGCACTTAAAAAATATCTGCCAGCCAAACATACCATTGTGAAAAATTTATCTCCTGTTCGTAAAAAGCCAGCTGATTCAAGAAATTTTTTACATGTGAGGGAAAAAAGTCTGGAATATCCAAACATAAAAAATATTATAGAAAATGTTTCTTCCTCTTGGTCACTCAGGCAGATTGGTGAGGGGCTTCAGCAATTTTTAAGAATTATGAAATATCAGCCCAGAACTCCTAAAAATGCAGATTCCTGTTTCAATATAGAAGATTATCTCCGTAATTTTGATTCCTTATATGGTATATTTTGCTCTACGCAATTGTATTTGCAGCAGCATTTTAATCCAGCAGAAGTCCGGCAAAGCATTACTCTATTAGCTCTTACAGAAAGAGGCTTGTCGCGAGACGAATTGTGTGCTCTCACCAATGGACCTGCAGATATTTTATATCAGCTGTACTTTGTCACGATTCAGACAGAAGATCTATATACGATTCCTTCTGTCATTTGTACTCATCTGATCTCAGACATGGAACCGGCAGAAGTGATTCACTATCGGAAACAGTTGATTGAGCATTTCAAAGAATCAGGCAGTGACAGAGGAGCTGTTGAAATATGTTGGCAACTGGTTCAATTACAAGAACGGTCATCTCTTGTAGAATTGCTTTCAGACATCCATAACTGGTGGTTGATATCTTCCAATTCATCTTTAGATTTTACCAGTGAAAATGCCTCCGATTTAGCCGACTGTTGGGACGACATTATCGCATCCTGGAAAAAATCTCTCCGCTCACAGCCTCAGCGGTACGAAGAAAAAGAGATTTTTGCCGTTGCTGACACCTTCAGTGATTTAATCCGGCTGGAGGATGCTATAGATGTAATGAAGATTCTGTTGGATCGAGATGCCGATGACTATTCCAAAGCCTCTTATTGCCAGCAGATTGCAGATATGTACGATGATCTCGGAGATGAACGTTCTTTGGACTATATTGACTCTGCGATTACTTATTTAGAGTCCGCTTCCGAACAGGCAACCATTGATAATAAAATTGATACTTATATTACCGGAATGTCTATTTATTCCTTTTTCAGTGATAAATCCGAAAGATTATTACTACAGCCGGATATGGTTCAAGAGCAGATATCTGTCTGGTCGGAAAAAGTTAACTATCTGCTTCAGCAACAGGCTTATGTAAATCCCAATTATCAAGCCCTGGAATACCATAACATGGCTTATATCCATTGGACCATGAATAATTATTCTTCCGCTCTTGATTACATAGACATTGCCCTCTCTATCACGAGGCCGAATGCAAGCCTGTTAGTCAATGATTATCAATTAAAGGCTCAGATCTTGGGATCCATCTTCTGTGAAAGCAGCCAGTCTCCCACTGCATCTGCTCTGGAAGAAGTCATTCCGCAACCGGATAATGAAAATTTAAAGCAGGCTAAAAACCTCATCAACAAAGCTATTCGTCTATTGCAGTGTCAACCCTGGAGTCACAGCAATGCCTATAAAAAGGATCTGTCAGAACTATATTACATAGCCTCACAAAACTATGGTTATCTGGGAAATTATAAAAAAGCCATTGAAAAAATCGATGCATGCATAGCGTTGGATCAAAAACGGGATGAAGTAACTGATTCCTATAAAAATTACTATCAGTCGGCCATCGTCCGTTTGGCAGCCTACCGGCAGTGCAATGCTCCCCGTTATTTGTCTGAGGCTCTTGCACACCTTGATCTGGCAGAAGTCAGCGCTCTAAAGTGTGGAACCGGCGAGGCAGAAGATTATCTGAAATCCATCCGGGAATTAAGGAAATCCTTAGTCTGATTGTTTCCAGCTGCTTTTGCCTGCTACTTGCTTTTTTCTCTTTGCAACTGTTGAATTTTTCGTACTACCTGTTGAATTTTTACGGAGTTTGTCAGTGTGTCCCTGTTCAACAGTTGCAAATCGCGTTCATACGCTTCCATAAGCTTATAATAATAAAATTCAGAGTCTACCTCCCAAAGTTCTATTGCCATTTCTATATAATATACTGCTTGCTCATTATTTCCCCTGGCATTTTCCATTCCTGCCATATTATATAAATGAGTCGCATAATCCGGCGCATCCTTGATGGCAATGGATTTCTTCTGATATCTGTATGCCTCATCATATTCATTCTGTCTTTTTTTCACGATAGCCATATTATTATATGATTGTGCCAGTTCAATGCAATCTTCGCCCCGATATTCTGTTTTAATGGAAATACTCTCATTCTGTGTTGCTTCTGCTTTTTCCAAATCGCCGTTATTCAAATAAGACAAGGATAAGTTATTCAACGTCGTGGCAAACTTTAAGGCATATTCCTCAGGATCTTCTTTAAAAAGCTCTCGTCCGATTTTTTCCGCTTTTTCACAATAAATCAGATTTTTTCGCAGGTCTGCTCTTCCATATGCTAATGCAAGATTATTGTATCCGGTAAACAGAGTAGACTTCCCGCAACCACATTGCTTCTTTATTTTGATGGTCTTCTCCTGTAATCGTATTGCCTCTTCCCTTTCCCCCATATTCTTAAGGATGACTGCAATTTGATTTAGAAGTTCAGCATATTCCTGTCTCTTGAATTCCCTACGCTTTACCACATGATAGAATGTTAGCATTCGCATATATTTTTCATGTGCTCTTGTTGAGCCTGACAGTTCCAGCTCATTTCTCATCGCCACATACATATTTTGATAAATAGTATATCTTTTCGAGGATTTACTATGAATTGCATCCGAAATAGCCGGATGCATCACGACTCCGTCACATTCCAAATAGATCCATCCTCTATGAAATAAAATTTCAAATTCCTCCTGCGTTTTTCCTACTTTCCATTGTATTAATTCATCTACGCTTATCGGTTCTATCGGAAGCAGGGACAGCCGATAAAGAATTTGTTTGTATGTATTTGATAACTTCGACAATGAAAAAATGCGATTTAAATGTTCAATTAGGATTTTATTATATTCTTCATATATAACATTCTCTTTCATTTCTGGAAGTTCAAATCCCGTGCTTCTTAATTGTTGAACCATCTCTTCCAGGTTAAATCTGCTACTTTGAGCAGTTTTGGCAATTAGCTCTATGCTCAGTGGGTGGCCTTTTGCTAAATTATAGATTTCATGAAAACAATCTTCATTCTTCTCCCCTAAATAGAAAGTGTAAAACAATTCTTTGGCCCACTTCTCATCCAAAGCCCCGATATTGATTGATTTTAAACTGTCGAACTGTATTCTGCTGGTAATCACTAATTTGCAGTTCAAGTCAAAGAGTTGTTTCAGCTTCGGATCTTCTGCCATCAAGTTATCTACGTTGTCCACAAACAGTAGTAATTTATCCCCAAGAGATTGTAAATATCCAAGTGTATCATAATATGCCCGTTCCGGCGACTCCTGGTCCTTTTCGCAGAGAACCTGTTCATAAAATGTCTGCACCAGATTGCCACGATAGGTAAGCCATCCTATATATTCAATTCCTTCAATAACACCCTCTACATAACAGGAATGAAATAAATATTTACAAATTTCTGTCTTTCCAATTCCGCCAATTCCATTCAATAAACCTATCTTTTCATTTTGCCGCAGTATTTGGATCAACTGATCCAATTCTCCTTTTCTGCTTTCTTTATGAAAAGAGCTCTTGGGTCTTTTTGTTTCCCTCGAAATCAATTGTCTTGGCTGTTTTTCCTGGTTTTTTCCCGTAAGTTCTTCTATCCGCATATAAATATCTAATACAGATTTCACCAGTATCTCTGTGGATGCCTGTGGTTGCCCTCCTAACTGTCGGATCCAATCTTTGAAAAACTGTTCTGCTCCTGCCAAGTACTCTTTTTTGCTATACTCTTTTACATCAAATGCAGATTGCTCGGTAAAGATTCTTTTTATCGTGTCTCTGCATTCGTCAATTTTCATGTTTTCCCAGTCAAGATTCTGCAATTCATAAGTCAAGACGGCTTCCTTTTGTTTCCAAACCGTTTGGATTCCGGATGCATTCAGACGATTTCCCATTTCCAATACGGCTTTTTGAATAACCTCCTGAAACTGTTTATTGATTTCTTTTTCCCCGAAAGGCTGCGTATTCCCAACTGATGTAACATATCCATATACTACTTCTGCCAATGACTGGCTAAGGGTTGTTAATACACTTTCGTATTTATCCTCAGATAACGTTGCATGCATATCAAAAATCATGAACAACATTTTTGCCATCAGAATCTTAATGTCCATGCCGATCCTCCTTGCCATTATTACAAGTCTCCAGATATTCTCTATTATGAATAAGACGTGATTTTCCACTTCTGTTCTACACACAAAAAGCATATCATTCCGCCCCCAATATTACAATAATGTGATTTTAGAATCTGTATTTCCAACATCGTTATCGTATGAACAAATAGACAAGCCTGATACTGTCATTCATAATTGGTAAAAAAGAGAAAAACAAAGACTATTATGGGAGGTTTTACTTATGATTACTTTAAGCAAATTCATTACAGAATATCTCAGCTATTGCGAATATCGAAAACGTCTGAATTTCAAGACTCTGAAATCATATCGGATCGACTTAAATCAGTATCTGGTATTTTGCGATAATTCTCTGGATTTTCTATCCAAAAACACATTGGATCTGTATATTACAGAGTTGCATAAACGGTACAAGCCCAAGTCCGTTAAGCGAAAAATTGCAAGCTTGAAAGCCTTTTTTCACTACCTGGAATATACAGAGTTTTTAGAGCAGAATCCTTTCGACAAATTGGATGTGCATTTCCGCGAAGCCAAACTCCTCCCCAAAACCATTCCTTTTTATTCCATCCAGAAGTTCCTGTCTGTACTCTATGAGCAGAAGAATTTAGCAGTTTCTGCCTATCAATTGAGATGTTGTCTACGGGATATTGCCACGATCGAGTTGTTATTTGCTACAGGAATGCGTATTTCCGAATTATGTTCCCTGCATCCGTCAGATATTGATCTGGAGAATAATACTGTATTGATATATGGAAAAGGGGCAAAAGAACGTATCCTGCAGATTGGAAACCCTGAAGTCATCGTTGCTTTAAAAGCATATCAAGATTCATTTAAAGAAGATATTTCTAACTGTGGATACTTCTTTGTTAACAAGCAAAAACATAAATTATCTGACCAATCCGTCCGCTTTATGATCAACCGCTATGCCAACCTTGCAGGAATAGAGCAGCATATTACCCCCCATATGTTTCGCCATTCTTTTGCCACTCTTCTATTAGAGCAGGATGTCGACATTCGTTATATTCAGAAAATGCTTGGACATAGCTCTATCAGCACAACAGAAATCTATACTCATGTGTCCAGCGCTAAGCAGAAGGATATTCTGGTGAATAAACATCCGAGGAATTTTATGGTAGTTAATGACGGATAATTCTTAGTTATTCATCATTCTGTATTGAAATATAGACTTAGTGGAGCGGTAAAATGGAAGTATTTATTAGTTGGTCAAAAAATAAGAGTAGATTATTAGCATTAGCGACAAAAGGATTCATTCAGAATGTATTTGGGAAAAAATTGAAGTATTTTTCTCACCGGATATGTATAAAGGAACTTCCGTCGATAACGAGATACATAGTAATCTTTTAAAAAGCAATAAGTGTATCGTTTGCATAACATCTGATAATTTTAAGAATCCTTGGTTGATGTATGAGGCTGGGGTTGTATATGGCGCACATTTTGAAAAGCCAGGTGGGAGTATAGTTATCCCAATATTGTTCGAACACATTCCTGATTGGTCTTCATGGGTAGATAAGCCATTAAATCGATATGTCCCTATTCGAGTAAATAATGAAAACGGCAACTTTGAAGAAACACGAGATGAATTTAAACAATTTTTTCAAGAATTGGCGAATGAGTCAAATATACGTCTTAAAAACTTCAGCAGTTATTGGAACGAATATATAGAAGAAGTAAAATCAATTCTGTCCCAGCAAGAACAACTAATCCCTGATACATGCAGAGACTTAGTTGATCAAATTATGGAAGACAATTATGGAAATTTTACACTTGTCAGCCCGGAAATCACCAGAGAACATATTCTTTTTCATAAAGGTTTTTCAACTAATGTCCTTACACGAATTCTTATTAGAAATATAATTGAATATCAAGGAAAGCGTTTATGGTTTTATGGCAGAAGAAACAAAAAAAATTTTTACAGCTGAAAATGATGATTTCTTTAAATTTCTTGCTAACGAGGGAATAAAAAATGGGGTGGATTTTAAATGTCTATTTCCTCACCCTAAAAGTGAAGCTATATTTAAAGCTGTAAGTAAAGACAAGGAGAGAAGGTTTAAAGCAGACTTACAAACTTGTTTGGAAGCAGCCGTTAGAATGAAAAATCGCTTTAACTTACCTATAAATGAAATGTTCAGATTGTACAAATGCTCACGCAAAGAATCTATAATTATAAGTGATAATGCTGTTCTGTATAGTCCGATAATATGTGACGGTGAAGGATATCCCCTTCCAATTACTAATTCGTCTTTTGAAATAATAGGTATTTCTGATAGCACTACAAATAATCGAGGGCAAAAGCTTTATGATACATTTATGGATGCATGGAATCAGGCTGAGCCGTTGACCGAAGAGCTATACAATGAATTGTATGAGTGTGCAAATAAAAGATTGTAAATGTGATTTCCTATAATAGTAGCAGGACTGAATGTTCTTGAATGAGCATTCAGTCCTTACTTTGATAATATATAGAGCTATACATATTTTTTAAAATAATCAAAAACCCTCTCCATTATTCTAGTTGCTGCTTGGGTGGGCGTACAGTCTGAAATATCTATGCTAAATATGTTTTTATACATTTTCTGTAGTTCAATTGCCTGCATATGTAGTAACTGGTTTTTTTCTGCTCGGCATTGGGATATAATTGCTTGTGTTTTACTGGCTGATTCGTGATAACCACGTTCCTCTGAGCGTGATTTTCTTCGAGAAATATGCTCTTTTTCATCAGATAGATATAGATTAATAAATACTACATGCTTCGTCAGCCATGGCAATGGTCGATTATTTGGAAAATATATATTCGGTATAATACCAGTTCCTTCTAGTATTGTCGGAATCTGGCGCCGCTGTTGTCTAAGAATTATTTCCTTTACATAAGGAAGTAACTGCTCTGACTGCAATCTGGTTATTTCAAAATTGTTACATGTAAGAGACTCAAACAACGCATTGTATTTATCCATCAATTCATTTTTATTTATATAAGCCTCATCAGCTAAATGCTCGTATGCAGTTCGTACGACTGTTCTTATCAAATCATATTCACTTACTCTTCTGAATTCGGAATAATTTTTCACTATTTCATATGCGGTTGTTGTTTTCCCAACGCATGATACACCAGATAACATTAAAATAGTGTCTTTAGGAATATCCATAGTCCCTCCAACTAATTATCATTTCAACAGCCTACTCCGATGGATAACTATACAAGTACCCTTTATATTATACTATATAAAGTTCAACATAATCGTTCGTTTTATCGAAATTATGCCTCGTTTTATCGAGCTATCTATTTTACACCTGTGTCCCAATTTTCTGTAACCTTTTCTATTATGGTCTTGGCACATTGCTCCCACGTAAATCCACAATTCTTTAGTCTTTCCCTCAATTTAATTGTTTTGTTTTTAGCATCTTGCTGATACCTGAATACACTATAGATTGCGTTACTGGTATTTTCTAAATCAGTATCAGAATAATAGGGATAATCTCTTTTTCCTTGTATATCGACACCATATACATAGTTATCTAACCTAAGTTCTTCCAGACTTTTATAAAAGCCACTCCTTTTGAAACAATTAAAGGCACTCCTGCGGAAACAGCTTCTAACGCAGTTAATCCGAAACCTTCTCTTAATGATAGAACTAAACATAGAGAAAGCTCTGAGAGTTTTGTAAGCAATTGTTTTCTATTTTCCATATACGGTACTATAGAAACTGCATAGACCTTGTCTGAGTACTGTTTCAACAATTCTTCCATTTCCTTATCAACAGAATTATCATCTCCATTTTTACCGTATATTTTCATAGTTGTTTCTTCCTCTCTGCAGTATTTTTTTGTAAAATTCGCCCATGCAGCGAGTGCCAAATATGTTTCTTTAATAATTGTATTATTCTTCTTTAATCCCTTGCCTTGTTCAATTCTTCCAAAAGTAACTACTTTAAATGTATTATTAATATTCTTTCTAGGTTCAACCTCCGATACCCCCGGATAAATTCTAAAAACAGGTACTTCATCTCCAACAATGTCCTGTGCCGACTTCTCGAGGGTCACACCATTAGCAAAAACCATATCTGCCTGTTGTAGTACTTCTCTTTGCAGGTTTTCCTTGGCTTCGCTTACTTCATAATCCATATTTAAAATAGGATAATACTCTGCATAGGCCATATGATGTATGATGATACATTTACTATTTAAAAATCTTTTTTTGCATTTTATAGCCATCTTTCCTGTTTGCACATCATGACCCACAAAAATGATTTTTGAATCCTTGCAAGTTATATTCTTAATTTTTTTAGCAATTATCTTTTCATTATTATTTTCTTTTGAAATATATAATATTTCAATACCATTTTCAGTAGTCTGCCTCTCTTTATCGGCACTTACATTTTGAACCACACACACTACTTTACTGTGCGCCAATCTACTCATTGCTTCGCAAAGCAGCTTGTTAAATACATTTATTCCTCCTTTTGAATATCCCCAGTCATCTATTATAAAAACAAATGTGTAATTTTCCGTTACACTTCCTCCGTCTTCTTTTGCTGCTTTCTCTTCTTTGTCTTTTTTCACCTCACCAATTGTAAAATCATCTGACATCCATTGTGATAATCTCTTTAGATTCTTCTCATATTCCTTTCTGTCAGCTATATATTCCTCTTTTTTCTCTAAATATTCTTCACTATTTAAATTCAGCCGGCGTTTTCTCCGCCCATAGTTCTCAAGTTTTTTCTTATGTCTTTATTGCAAATCAGATCTTTACAACTTTTATAATCTCTTTCGGATGCTAAAAATTCACAAAGAAGATTTTTGCACTCAGGGGATTGCTCATTTGCGTATTTCAAAATTGCTTCTTCTAAATCAAATATTGCTTTTACTTTGTTATCGTCCATTTTCCTACTGGAATTTTCAATTAAATCATCGATTTGTTTCGATTTATAAGTGAAATCTCTTAGCAATGAATATATCCCTTCCTCATCTTTCAGCCGTATATATTTAGTCTGTCCCAAATGGACATTATATACAAACAATCCCGGCAAATCGCATTCCCTTATTTCATTTTTTTTTCAATGAATTCAGTAATAGATTGTGTATGCAGTTCTTTCCAATTGTACGATTGAAAATGGTGGCAAAGGTATTCGAAATCTCCTACATTGTCCCTAAATGTGTCTTTTTCCAACTATCCTTGCAAACGGGCACATCCTTCCTCTATATGGTTCCTGATGCGGAAATTTATAAAATGAGTTATCCCGTATATGAATACTGGCTGAAAAAACAAATGCAATTCTATTATTTGTTAAATCATTTAGACTTGCCCAGCAATTTTCTATTTCATTATAAATTTTTTCAGCTTCCGCTTTTCTGCCAATGAACATTATTACCCATTTATATCCACCATATGTAGCCCGCTCTACAATCAAGTCAAAATACTCCGCCAAAGAAAGTTGTGTTACTATCATTTTATTTTCTCCTTTTACAGGTTTTCAATTTTGTAGTTCATAAAATAATTTTAGCAGACTCCGAATGACTTAGACAAATATTTTTGTCTTTAAAAGGCACCGATATTCCACCGATGCCTTCCCTACAACGCAATATGTATCTTCTTCTCCACTATTTTCCGGGCCGCCTCTGCACAGTCCAATGTAATCTCCCGATTGTCTATATCGTAGATTTCAGCTCCAAGGATTTTGATGATCCCATTGTTGCCGGCATGCAATATTGGCAGTAATTCCTCTGCTCCTGCTGCGATCCCTTCATTGAATAATGCCTGTACCAGTTTAGGGGTGCTGAACAGAATGACACGTTTTCCCCGATATCTTCGGTTCACCCGTCTGAAAGAGGCATCTATTTTACCCGCGGCACCCTTATCATCTGTAATCACACAAAATTTCCCCTCTTCTTCCGGTAATTTTGCAAGAACATGCAGGCATACCGCAAGCAATTCTTCCCCCAGGTTGTCTCCGGATTCCTTATTATTTCGCACCCCGGAGAAAAAGCGCGTATAAAAGTCCTGCGTGTTTTTGCTCTTCTCCTCCACAATATTTCGGAGGCCCTCATCCTCAAGAAGCGTCTTTGCAATCGTGCTCACGGGATGGTTGACCATTCTGATTGCCCAGATCAGATAATTATTCACCTGTTGTCTGGAAGCAAAGCAGCTCTCCATAATATCCTGTAATTCTTCCTCATAAACAACATACAACGCTATTCCATAATCAGCGATCTTTTTTACATATCTGACATAAGACTCTTCCAGACTATGGCTCTGTGAAGCCAGTTCCATAAAAATGCATCTGGTGATCACTATGATTCCATCCTGCTGTCGTATATATTCCAATATTTTTTCTGCATCCTGTTCCTTAAGATTTGCATGATAACGAAAAGAACAGGTATCATAGAAAAAACATTTCTTTGACAAAAAAATGCCCTGTACCAGACTGCCCCTATTCACATATGGAGCTATAATCCCCCAGTTTTCCGGAACTTCTGAATACCCCTTTATCATTTATGATCCCCCTTTATTTCTCTGTAAAGAGAGCTCATATTTTGAAGAACCATCCGGAGTGTTCTTTCGTTCAGATATCCCTCCTGAAGGTATTCTGTTCCCATACGTTTCACTACACGTTCCACAGCAATGTAGTCATCCTTATTACTGGCATCTAATATACTGCTGTCTAGCCACAGGCTTTCTATTTTTTCCCGAATGGATGCCTTATCCAGTTCCATCAACTGCTGCGTAAGCATACCGGATTCTGTCAGACCCAGCTCATAGCACCGGACCAGTGCCGCCATATAAGGTACCTGATAATAGTTCATCAAACGGATCACCGTATCCATTTCATTATTATCTGATTGGGCCCGGAATACACGATACATCTGGCGGAAACTACTCTCAGGCATCAGAAGCATTCCGGCAAAAATATTGGCTTCATATTCCTCTTCATGTTCAAAATAGTCGTCTGCGAATTCTGCTTTTGCTTTAAATTCATTCTGAGGATAAAATGCATGATAAACCTCATGGCAGATTGCAAAATTTGCATTTACCCGGGGTAATGATGTATTGATCAAAATATATCCCAATGCATCTCCATGATAGCACAGCGCTCCGATCTCTTCATCTGCAAACGGTATTTCCAGTACAATGTATCCTCTTTGGCGTAATGCAGGCCGGACGATCTGAAGAATATTCAACATATCTTTGTCTTCACTGATTCCGGTAAATGAATAGAACTTTGCAACTTTGCTGTTCATCTGCATTCGGTTTTTTTCACTATATTCTATTATTTTCCGTAATCTGTCGATCTTCATATAATGCTTACTACCTCGATATGTTTAAGAATCTTCCCTTTGCACTCATTACTTCGTCTATATTTTCTAATAATTTCAATAAAGTATTTGCTATCTTTTCCTGTTCCTTTGCAGGCTCTCCTGCATAAAACGTGACTTTTTCCGGCTCCTGCTCATACATTTGCGGAACCGGGAATGGATCTTGTAAAAAATATTCCGTATTCTCGCCTAAAGCAGCAGATATTTTCTCCATATCTGTTCCGGTAATGTCTTGTACTCCGGTCAAAATTCTGGACATCTTCTTGGCATCAATCCCTGTTTTCATGCTAAGATAAGTCTGTTTGATCTTCCTGGCATCTAAGTACAAATTCAGGTTCTCGATATATTTGGTCATATGTTCCAGTCCTCTCCGTTATTTATGGTATGATAAGTTCAAAAATCCATGCTATCACACTCTATATCATGTCCGGTGTCCTATTTATTATACACTTTTTGTTAGGCAATGCAACATTTTTATCTCATTATATGGGTTTTCTATATGATTTTATTACTTATGTTGTCCATATTTTACATTTTTGTCATTGTTTAATCTTATTATATGACTTTATTCTCCCGTTGTCCCGGTTGTCACAGTCACAGATTCTTTCCCATAATACTCCGCGCAGGCCGTATTTACCCACACATAGCCATTCTCGGGCTGCAGATCGGTATACATGAGCAGTTCCACATAGTTCAGTGGTCGGAACACCGGATTTTTCACGGAATCGTCCTTCAACACCGCGATCCGCTCTTCCCAGCCGGCGCCGTAGGCCTGTGCCCAGCCGTTTTTCTCCACATGCGGTAAGCCCGGTAGCTGGTGGTACTCTGTACGTTTCCAAACAGCACTGCTGCCGCCAGAAGTACTCCTGCCGCGGTGCTATAGCGCAGAAGGTATTTTCCCGCCAGTAGATCTGCTTTCTCTGCCTTTACGGCAATTGCATCGCGTTTGGTGATCCAGCCACACCAGTACAGTACATTGGCCACCATCCACAGCACATAGAAATACCACAGGATAGCTCCCTGCCTGCCGCCGCCCATGGTGCCGTCCACGTAGATCGTTGCAGTAGCCTGGGAGGCGTATACCCCGAAGGTCAGCGCAGTAAACAGGCCGGGGAAGCGAAACTCATAGTTCATTTTTCTGACCGCTTTCCAGAGGAAAGGGATCAGCAGAACCAGTAGCAGCAGGACCTTCAGATTCGTCCAGCTGATAATATTCAGAAAAGTTCTCTCCAGAGACAGCCAGATGGCCATCAACGGGGAATTGGCTGTGCTGCCGCCAAAATTGCCGTTGAGTCTGGTGGCTGTCAGCGGAGAAGTCACACACATCAATACGCTGAGTGTCTCTAACAGTGTCACGATCCAGGTCCGGCGGAAAGCATCTTTACGGCAGATCAGGAATAAGATCTGCAGACAGATCAACAGGCACATGGTGGATACGCTGGTGGAAAAATTGTTACCACCCACCAGAATCGCCAGCAGGCAGGCCAGCACGGTAAGCACGACCCGCTTTGCCTTGCCGGTCTCGCGAAGCGCAATTTCCAGATACAGTGTCAGCAGGACCAGTGACAAGCTATACACAAAAGTGTAATTCACCGAACCGTTATACCAATAAAAGCTTTCCTCCGGATAGGGGCAGTAAAGCACCTGGAGAATTGCCATGGGAATACCGATGGGCAGGATCAGCCAGCGGTTCTCCTTTGCCTGGCCCGCAATGCATTCTCTGAGCAGCAGGAACTGGGACAGGATCACGGAACCGATCATCAGATAGGGGGTGATCCGGTAAAAATGTTCTCCAAATGCCGCAGGCTGCAAAGCCGACAGAATCAGTATGGAAAATCTGGCTTCCCACACATTTTGTGCCAATGTCTGGTATATCGCATGAAATACACCGGTGATTCCTTCTCCGGCCTGCATTGCCCGGTACATATATTTTCCGAAAGACCAGTCATCCGCAGAGGGATAATCGTATTTTGCGATCGTAAACAGCGGCCACAGGATCACCGCCAGTGCCAGGATCCACGCGATGTGGATCAATACCATTTTCTTTCGTTCTGTCAGTTTCATTGGTATAAAATATCCTTTCTTACAATAGATCCGGTGTCCAGTCCATATCTACATCACTTCCGCCGCTGTCTCCACCGGAACTGCCGCTGTCACTGCTTCCGCTATCGTTGCTGCCGGAATCACTACTGCCGGAATCACTGCTGCCGCTGTCATCATCGTCGTCATCGTCATCATCCTGTGCAGGTTCCGGGGTCGGAGCCGGTGTGGGCGCAGGGGTCGGAGTGACTGCAGGCTTTGTCGCAGCAGGTTTGGTCGTGGGCTTTGGCGTGGTGCCGGGATTCTGGGTGGCTGCAGGTTTCTGAATACTTCCACCGGTCTTGTCTCCCGACACGGTTCCGCTGCCGGTGATCGTCTGCCCATCGTTACCGGCTGTACTGTTGCCATCTGCACTGCCGGTGATTTTGCCGGTAATGCTTCCCGTGACGCTTCCGGATGCAGTGGTATCATGGTTTTCTTCATAAGCCGCAAAAGGATCCTGTTTTGCCATTTCTCTGACCGCACCGGCGCTGACCCAGTATTTTCCGTCAAACCATTGTACTTCTCCGTCAAAAATACGGATCTGCGGGGTATCACTGTCTATGGCACCCGTGGTGTTGTCCGCTGCGTTGCCGTTCTCTCCGCCATCAGTGGCGGCACCGGTTCCCTCTGCTGTATTTGCATTGTTCTCTGCTGTCATATCCTCTGTCACCTCATAGGACGTGTATTCCGGACGGGTCTCCAGTCCGATCATTTCCCCGCCAAAACGATACTCCTCTGCGGTAATATCCCCGCCGATTCCCTGCCACAGGCAGTTCTCACCGGTAGCATCATAGGCATAGAGAACCAGATCCGTATAATCTGTTCCCTCCAGCAGTTTTTTCTTGATTTCTTCGGAAGGCTGCTCTGTCAGAATCTTTCCTTCGGAATCAAAGCTTCCCGTGTAAGTGATATACTCCATGCCCTCCCGGTTGCTCCAGAGGGAATAGACATCCAACGCACCTTCTCCGGTATGGACATCGCAGGTATAGTCTCCGGCGAGCACACCGCCCTGCATGGTTCCCTGTTCATGGGTAATGCTTCCGGTAGCGCTGTCCACGCTCCAGGCTTCGAAGGTACCGTTCCAGTCCTTCATGGTTTCCGGTGTATCTGCCAGAGGCGCTGTTGTATCCGAAATCTCTGTCGTTGTATTTTCCCGGGCTCTGGCTTCTGTGGTTCCCGTTTCCTGTGTGGCATCGGGATTCTCAGTTTCTGCCGGATCCGCGATGTTCTCGTCCGCACCGGCCGCTGTCACTGTTACCAGCCGGATCGTTGCACCCTCCTGGCTCAGGAATCGTTTCGTGTCGTTTCCGGTATACCACACCCTGGAGAAGCATTGTCCCTCTTCCGTATAGCCGGTCTGTACATAGAGCAGAGGCTGACTGTCTCTTTCCAGATAGTAGTTTCGCTGTCCTTCTTTCAGTTTGGGCATCATGGTGGTGAACCAGTCCTCGCTGTCGATGAGATTCACGCTCTCACTCAGATACTCGGTCAGCTCCAGATCATTTTGCATTTCCTGTGCACGGCTGCGGATCCCCTCTGTCTCTTCCTCCAGATTCACGCTGATCTCCTGTAGAGCAGCAAATGCTTCCTCATCCGCATAGAGCCGGTAATCCTGTTCCAGCATATCCCGCTGTTTGCGGATGTATCCCGCTCTGTTGTAGGCATCGGCCAATGACAGATAATCCTCCTGGGTAAACTCTCCTTTATTATATTTTGTCTCCAGATTGAGAATCTCCAGCTCCAGCTCTGAGAGCATCGGCTGTGCCTCTACGGGAGTCACGGCATCCTTCGCATTTTCATCACTGCCATCTCCGCAGGCCGTCAGGGATGTTACCAGAACAGCGCTCATGGCCAGTGCCAGAAATCTTGTTGCTTTTCTTTTCATCTTTTTGTCCTATCTTCTATATTCTATGATGTCGAGACCAAATGCTCTCGACATTGATACCTGAGAATCATTCCGTGCTGTACGTTTCCACTATCCTGCCCGATATTCGCATATCATTCCTGTGCATCGCTGATGAGCTTACGCAGGAAAGTATCCGCCTCCGATCCCTGTGCATAGGTTCCCATATTCAGTACCTGTTGTGCCAGAGCATAGATGCTGCGGGCCTGCACCGGACCGTAAATGGTAATGTCCTTGCCATCCTTGTTCAGGATGATGTATCCGCGGAATGCATATTCCACCTTATACTGGTTTGCCGGAAGGCCGACCAGTACGGAAGTGAACCGGTATCTGCCACTCACGGTCTCATAAATACTGTCCTGATGGGTGCCGTTGGCATTCGTACCGTAAGCCAGTCCGCTGATGACTTTTTCGCCGCCTTTGATCATGGGATAGCTTGTCCGGTTGGCATTGTTCATGACCAGTGTTCCGTATTCCTTCAGATGATAGCCGTTCACACCATTTCCCAGCAGTTGCGCTCTGAGGTCCGTACTGATGCCGGTCTTGAAGCGGATTCCCGCTTTTCCGGTAATCCGGATGGAAAATCCGTGATAGGTCAGCAGATCCGTAAGTCCCGGCTGTTCTGTGGCCACATAGGCATTGTTACGATATTCCAGGGTCCAGACATACATGCCGATGGGCGCTCCGTTCTCATTATACCGGTACACGACCGCCGACTGGGCATTTCCGTTCGGCAGTTTGACGATACGGCGGTTATTCCGCACCTGTGGTGTATAGGCAATGCCGTCCACGTAGATCGTGGAAGCATCGTAACCCGACGGTACCTGCAATACCACATTGGTAGAGGAAGTCGGCATCGGGCAGGGGCTGGCCGGCATATTTTCATAGACCGGAATCTTGAAGACAAAGGTATTCTCCAGCGCTCCCGCACTTTCATACAGTTTCTTCATGCTCAGTGCCTCGCTGGTGGGTGCTGAGATGTTCTGCATATACTGATGGGTATATACCGGATTGCTGGCAGTGGGGGATACATTGAATTTCTGTAAATACAGGGTATCCTGGCCCTTACGTATGTAGCTTGCGGAGATTACTTCCGCTCCTCCAAGGATCGAGTAGTAGGCTCCATGCCAGTCATGATCTTTGGCATAATTCAATCCATTGCGGATCACTTCTTCATTGGTACTGCCGGAAGCTCCCACATTGAAATAATTGTAATAATGTTCATAACCGGGATAGGTGCCGGAGATCAGCGGGGATGTCCCCTCTCCCTGCTCCTGCAGTACTCTGGCTGCCAGATGGAACGGGCTGACCTGCCGGTTCTCCTCCGCACCGATGGACCAGAAAATATGGTAGAATTTCATTGAGGTCTCCGGTGCGCTCTGACTGCTGTTCATGAAGGTTCCCTCGAGGAAATTCTTTACCGCTTCTTCCGTATGATAGCTTGCGTTGTAGGTCAGCTGTTCAAACTGGAAAATAGCATTCTCCTGCAGGGAATTTCTGGGGTCCATGTATAATTTCAGTACATCTTCCGAAGCGAAATACCAGTTGGGGCTGTGCTGTCCTTCCTTGCAATAATCCCCGTAACTCTTATAGACCAGACTTTTTCCGCCCTGAAGCTCATTGTTGATCACCGTCTGGAAATCCAGTCCGGTATTCTGCCGTACAAACGTCCAGTTCGGATGCTTTTGTTTCAGAGCCTCCAGTGCCGGGCGGTAGCCCTCCGGGAACTGCTCGATGTCCGCATAGACACCGGTGGCATTTTCCTCTGCCAGCATAACCGCCGCTCCGGGATTCATGCCGTACAGTTCTTCCCATTCCAGAAAACGTTCATCCGAGCATGCCAGATAATCCCGGGGGATATATCCCTCGTAGACCTTGCCCTTTACCTCGGCGGATACTTTTTCCCAGACCTGATAGTTTTCATCCACCGTCACATCCCGGATCTCCACCATCTGTCCACTGGGCACGGTGACCACTTTTGTGCTGTCTTCCGCCGCTTCCGCACGGATCGTCAGATCATCGCACAGATAGACCAGTGCCATGACCTCCCGGTCTTCTACGATATTCTGCAAAGCCCCTCGTGCTTCTTCGATCCATGCCTGATCTTCTTCATCCAATGCATGCGTCTGATAGGTATTGCCCTCGTAGGTGAATATAAATGCCGCCAGGAGAATTGCTCCCAGAAATGCCAATTTCCTCTTCATATAACGTGACTCATTCCTTATTTTATGGTTGCTGTGTTGCCCGTTCTATCCTGCCTCTACGTCGGGCATCACTCTATGTGCTTCAGTTTCTTATGCAGTACCCGGATTCCCTTCGGTGCAATGGCAAACAGTGTATGATAACACTTGTTCTTTTTGGTAAGCCAGGGATTTTTCATGGCTCTCCACCAGCCGTGACGCAAGTCACGCACCACCCTGCGGTAGAATGCGTTGTCCCCGGTCATCTGGGCGATAGGGATGTGCAGCAGATAATCCAGCCGCTGGAAGATCCCAAACCGGAATGCGATTTCCGACAGCTCCGGATATTTTTTATCCACCAGTGCAAGCACCATGTCCGCATTGTCGATATTGTCGGCGAATACTCTGGAGAACCGGTTCTTGTCTCTGGTATTGCTGTCCGGACGATAAAATACATGATACGCCTGTCCGGGAATGCATGCAATCCCCGGAACTGCACTTTCCTCCCGGGTCAGCATTTTTACTAATAAATGAAAATCTTCGTTCAGTGCCCCCACCGGAAATTGTTCTATGGTAAACAGGTCCTTCCGCAAAAGCTTGGTACAGAAGGAGCAGTCTCCGCGGTGCATCAGAAGTTCCTTCAGAAAACCTTCTGCCGGGATCACCTGTTCCGTTGCCACCGGCTCGCAGATATTCGGTAAAATATTGCCGTCTTTGTCGATTTCATCTCTGCCGACCTGCGCTACGGGCATTCCGGTCTTTTCGATTGCCCCGTACAGCCGCTCATACATATCCGCATCCACGTAGTCATCGCTGTCCACAAAGCCCACATATTCTCCCCCGGCCTGCTGTAATCCGAAATTCCGGGCGGAAGAAGGCCCGCCGTTCTTTTTATGGAAGACGCGGATTCTCTCATCCTCCGTTGCCAGCCGGTCACATAATGCCGGTGTCTCATCCGTGGAACCATCATCGATCAGCAGGATCTCCAGATTTTCGTAAGTCTGTGTCCGCAGGCTTTCCACGCAGCGGGGCAGATACGGTATGATATTGTACACCGGCACGATCACGCTGATCAGCGGTTGCTTGGTTACACTACTGTTCACTGTTTATTCTCCTATACATAGACCGCTCCGGGATTACAGGGGCCGGAGAGCAGGGGCCGTCATTCCATAATTGTGGAATCACCGGGGCAGGTGTTGTGATGTCCTGCATCACATCCTGGCCGGCATCCGGCATTTCCCGTTCTTCTGACATTTCTGGCAAGAACTTCATTTTCCGGCACAGTTCGATCAATCTTTCCGCAGCCGTCCGGGCATTCCATTCCCCGGCAATGGTCTGCTGTGCGTTTTCTCCCAGTCTGCGGCACTCTCCGGGATCCCTGAGAAGCCGTTCCACGGTCCGAAATAATTCCTGTTCCTCACCGTCCCGGTACATCCTGCCGTTTTCTCCCTGACGGATCAGCCAGGGAGCCGCTCCGATCATATGATCTGCCACCACAGCACAGCCGCTGTTCATGGCTTCATTCACCACTGCCCCCCAGCCTTCTTTGCGGTCACTGGTGACCAGATAGATTTCTGACTTTTCCATGGCCGCCCGGACTCCTTCCGGGCCTTGAAAACCAGGAAAGGTGATCACGTCGGTCACCCCGAGTTCCTCTGCCAGGCGATGCGTCTCTTCCTCCAGTTCCCCTCCGCCGATCATGGTAATATGAAACGTATTTTCTTCCAGATGTTCTTTTAAATAGGCTGCGGTCTTCACCACCAGCTCCGGATGCTTCCAGTCGATCATCCGGGCCGCCCACAGAATACTGCCCGGTTCTTTGTGATTGAAGGGCTGCCCTGCCTCGTAATGCCTGGTCTCCGGGAAATAGCCGAAGCGCAGCATTTTGCCGGGGTAGGCATGGATCAGGTGATAATCGCAAGGCACATAGGCTCCTGCGCACAGGAAATACACCAGTGCCTTACGGTATCTGGTGTGATCCTTGTATTTTTGCAACAGGCCTCTCGGAGAAACAGCCTTCCATTGCCCTTCCTTATATAAGCGTTCATTATAACGGAAGATCGGTTTTCCGGCGGTCAGTCTCTCCTGAATATAGCTTTCGTCATCGCATCCGCCGAAGATCACCACATCCGCGGTAAGCAATAGTTTCTCAAAATCTTCCGCATCTGTGACGGCGTTGCTGTTCGACTCAGAGCCGGGCGTTTTCTCCACCCCAGACTTATGTGCACACGAATTCTTTGCAGCGTAGCGCACGTAGGGACGTTCCTCGGCCTGCCAGCCCATCTTCACCCGCTCTTCTTCCATGGGCTGTGTCTGGAGGAAACAGAAATCTCCCTCCAGCAATTCATACAGAGCATCACAGAAGGGCAGCTGATGATGATTAAAATAGTTTGAGACAAATATCAGCTTCATTCCTTCCTCCCTGCTATGTTTGCATAGATTTCCTGCAATTTTGCGAAATTCTGCTCTTTATCATGGGTTTTTCTTGCATGTTCTCTTGCATTTTTTGAGTATTCCAGCATTTTCTCCGGAGAACTCCACATTTCGATAATAGAATTTGCCATGGAATTTACAATATTTTCCAATTCTTCTGTTTTTGTCGTTTTATAATTTCGCATGTTATTTTTGCTTTCAGAAGCATCTGACGCATATTTGTCATTTTCAGCCACTTCCGACAGCTGATGTCCCCGGCACCACAGACCGTCCCTTCCGCCATCAAACAGGCTGGGGATTCCCCCTACCTCCGTGCTGATGCAGGGAACTCCCAGAAGCATGGCCTCTCCCAGGGAATTCGGTGAATTTTCCAGAGAGGAACAACACAGGAACAGATGACTTTTCAGAAATCTTTCCTTCATTTCTTCTCCGGTCAGTTTTCCGAGGAAGTGTACCCTGTCCTCCAGCTGTCCTTCCCGGATCAGTCTGCGCAGGTAACGGCCATATGCCGATATTTTCAGCTTTTCCTTCGACGTCCGGTATGCCGTCAGATCATTTCCTGCCACATACACCTGTACCCGGGGATATTTCTCCCGGATCTGTGGCAAGGCCTGCAGCAGATAGTGCAGTCCTTTCAGAGGATAATCCGCCTGACTGACGAAAATGGAATAGGGTTCACAGTGCTCCGGCTGCCATTGTCCTTCATAAAAGGAAGCCCGCAGGGTCTCATTCATCGTATAATAATGTGCCTTGGGATTCCACGCGGTAGTCACTACCCTGTCCCAGGCGGTTCTTCCGGTGATATTGCCGGCAAGTTCTATTGCTTCCCTCTCCATTACACCTCTGCGGGCAAATTTTTCCTGCTGGCTGCGCAGGGTATCCTTCTTCACCAGATCCCGGAAAGTGGTCTTGTGGATCTCCGATTCCGGCATATCGGCAAAATATGCCTCCGCACACAACGTACAGATTCCCTGAATTCCCACCAGTATCTTCTCCTTGTGGGGAAACACCCGGCATACTGCCAGTGTGTGTGGATATTCCGTGCCGAAACAGTGGATCACATCCGGTGAAAAGTCTTCCGTGATCCGATGCAGTTCTTCTTCCAGCAACGACTGATATCTGTCGGGGTGTACGGTGTCTTCGTGGAATCCATAACATGTGATATTATATGTTTCAGCATCTGTATTTGTCTGTAAATGCTCCCGGTCTTCTTTTTCCCGTGGCATTGCTATCTGCAGTCTCCAGGGCACCTCCGTATCTGCCGGCACCGGGAATGCCACAGCCAGCTCAGGTCACTGGAATTCTCCGCGGCTACCTGCTCCAACAGACCGGACAGCCAGCCCTCTTTATTCGAAGCTTCTTTATGCAATGCTTCGGCTATGACCGGAAGCATGATATTGCAGACCCACAGCACTTTCATAAATTAAATCCTCTTTTAATTAAAGATCCAGTTTAGATACGGAAGCAGCCGTATCTCCACATCATACATTCCCCGCAACAGCATTACGAAATACAATAGATATGCTAGAACAACGCCAATAATACACAGGGTTCGGAACCATCCCTTTTTGGCATCCTTCAGCACACCCGGAATCAGGAAAATCTGGCTTTGGATCAGGTAATATGCCACTCGGGATACTTCCGGGATAAAGGAGCCGCAGGAATAGAGCACCAGTCCCGCCAGATTCAGGTAGAAGTAATAACGGTTTCTGCGATTTTCCTGAACGCTGTCCTTCCAATAGATCAGGCACAGTATCAGCACTGCCAGGCATTTGGCGATGTTGACATAGGATAACTGTCCGTTGTCGAACATGGAATCCTTGTAATAGGGATAGAACCGGAAGATAATATTCCGGTACACATCCTGTCCGAAGATCAGAGATAAGATCAGTAATACGCCAACCGCATAGTGCCACTTTTTCAGCCGGATCCGGCACAAGAGATCTATCACAATATATGCCGGGATGACCAGCAGTACCGATTTGTGGATCGTACAGCCCATCAGCACCCAGAGAAGAAACTTCCCATATTCTCCCCGCAGCACATATTTCTGCGCATACATGGCCAGTGCCAGTGCGAAATAGTAACGTACCGAATTCATACTATTAAAGTAAAATCCCTGTGTCAATAACAGGAACAGGGAAAATACATACCAGTCCGCCTGATCATGCAGTGCCTTCAGGAAAAAGAAGACCGTAATCAGGGAAAAGAAGCCAAAGATCGGAAGATAAGATCCTCTCCGAAAATCAGATGGAAAAATTTCACCAGATACACAAAACCGGTTTCGTAGGAGACATGCCTTCCTTGATCGATCAGCTGAAATTTCAGCCAGTAGACCCAGTAATCACCGCCCACAGCAATGCGGCAGGCAGAAACCCCGGCCAGGAGACAGAAGATGGCGAATTCCGCCACAGCATTGCACGCCTGCTGTCTGTCCGGCCCGGCCGCCATCAGATTCCCGGAGGTATTCCCACGAAAGGAGCGTCTGCCGGATAGATATTCTGTCGTATAGTCACGATTTTTTACCAGAAAACCGAATGCTACGGTAACAGCTGTCAATATGATATACACCAGTGCGCTCTTCTCCATGTGGAACCTCCTTTCCTCTTACCATTTTCCCGAAAACAACCATAAGCAAATGCCTTACCGCCGTGATCCGTGTTCCTTTGCTTCTTGGATACCTTCCCGCATCCACTGTCTGGCCTGCTGCAGGCTTAGCCTCTGTTGCACAACATGCCCTTATGCGCATATAAAAACCTCAGCGCCAGCGGCCATTCCAACCATCCATACAGATAATGATACAATACTCCTCTGTCATGGAAAAATTTTTCATTATAGCCATGAAACCAGGTGGATTCCCCGGCTTCCTCTCTGCCGATGGTCACCGGTGCAGTATATACACGGCAGCCTTTTTTAATAAACTCCGTTAAAAACAGGCTGTCTTCTCCATTGCTGTATTTTGCTCCACCGCCAAACAGCAGGGAGAACGTAATACCAGATTGCAGCAGGCTTTCTCTGCGTACAGCAAAGCTGACTGCTCCATACCGCCCGCAATTATACCAGCGTACCGGTTTCCGTTCCGTAATATGGTAGGTGCGGCGTTCTTCCTCCACCTCGATATTGAAAATGATCATATCGGCCCGGGGATTCCGTTCAAACTCCGCAAGAACAGCCGCCTCATAACCATCTTCATACACAATATCTGCATCCGAAAAAAGGCAGATGTCCCCTTCCGCCCGAAGGATGGCCTCATTGCGGCTTCTGCCGATGCCACGGTCGGGAAAACTGCAGAAACGGATTCTTCCGTTCCCCGGAGATATCTGCATTTCCTCCTGCCCCAGCCGGTCGCACTGATTGATGATCACCGCATCCGATTGCAGGTTCATATGTTGTACGGTCTCCGGAAGAGAAGCATTCATTACCGATGCCAGAACTTCTACCTTCATGCCTGCTCTCCTCCGTGTTCTGTATTCTGTGTCTGCATGGCTCCCGGCAGAAAATAATAGCTGCGGATCAGCTGTTCATCCGCATTCCACAGGAAGGCTCCGTCCACAGAGCAGTCCTGGGTATGCAGATACTCTAATACCGCTTCCAGTCTCTTTCCTACCCGTTCTCCGGCCGGCACCGCCAGCAGAAATGCATCTGCCTTACGAAGTGTCTCTCCACTCTCCGGGCATAACAACGGACTGGGAACCGCTACATATTCCACCGGTATTCCCTTCCGGATCTTACCTGTCTTAGCCAGCTTCTGCAAATCCTCCACGACTTCCTTCGGATCCGCTTCCGGCAGTGCCACACATACTGCCACACGGCAGATTTCCGCATTTTCGGACTCCTTTGCCTGCTTTTTATCGTACACTTTCTCCAGCGTATACATCAGATTTTCCGCAAATCCCACACTGCGCACCGTTCCCAGACTGTTCAGTCCGTAGCGTCTGCGAAGTGTTGCCGGCAGCCAGATGCTGTCCTGCGAGATCTCCACCAGCAAAAAGAGGACTACTGCAAAAAACAGAGACAATACCGCCGCCAGAATGACTGCCCGCACCGGGCGCACATCCGGTACCACGACTTCTGCAAAATCTCCGTGATCCAGCACTTTGATCCGGTCGATCTCCACGATACTCTCTGCAAATTCGTCACACATGGTATCCTCCACTGCATGGGCCAGAGCAATACTCATCTCCGGATCCTGAGTTGCCGCCTGTGTCACCGGAACACTGAAATCCGAGGGAAGTGTTGCCGAGAGGTCTGCGATCCACTGATCTCTGCCCAGAGACAGTGCTTCCGAAGCTCCATTGTCTCCCCGTTCCACAGCCTCCTGCAGATGCTTCTCCACACCATCCAGGAATTCTCCCGTATGGATCATGGTGTTCCATGTAGCCTCGTTAATGTAGTACGCACCCGCCGCATTGGGGTTCTCTTTATATTCTACCTTATAAGTGGAAGAAGCCGCATACCCTGGATCGGGCTGCAGCACCACATTTTTACATAATAACCGCCACCGAACAGTAATGTTCCCACTACTGTCACAGCCAGTATTTTCCACAGATTGCGGCATAGCCGCAGACACATAAGTCTCAGGTCGAAGGGCTCTTTTCCGTAGCTTACTTCCATGCGTCTACCTCCTGCCTTCTCAGTCGTCATCCTTCTCGGCACGACCATCGTAGGCTGCCTTGAAAGCCGTTACCTGTTCGCTCTCCACACCCTCGGTACTGTCCGGCCAGAACAATACCTTCAGTGTCAGAAGCATCAATTTAAGATCCAGCCACACAGAATAATTCTCGATATATGTTAAATCCAGTTTTAATTTATCATACGGAGAAGTATTGTACTTTCCGTATACCTGTGCGAAACCGGCCAGTCCCGCTTTCACCTTCATACGGAATGCGAACTCCGGCATGACTTCCATGTACTGTGCAATAATCTCCGGGCGCTCCGGTCTGGGGCCGATGAAAGACATATCTCCCCGCAGAATATTGATCAGCTGGGGCAGTTCATCCAGTCGGCATTTGCGGATCACCTTACCCACGGGAGTGATACGCTTATCCCCTTTCTGTGCCAGACGTGCCACGCCGTCCTTCTCGGCATCAGTGCGCATACTGCGGAACTTCATAATATAGAATTCCCTCTGTCCGATGGTGCAGCGTACCTGCTTGTACAGCACAGGACCGCCGTCATAAAGCTTGATGGCAAGCGCTGTCAGAAGCATCAGCGGTGAAGTCACCACCAACAGGATCAACGAGCAGATCACATCGATAGATCGCTTGATGAACCGCTGCTCCATACTCAGGGAGTACTCTCTGGTCAGCAGGATCGGCGTATCAAATACATGCAGTTCCTCGGAGCCAACTAAAATAACATCTGATATTTTAGGCATGACATAGACACGGATGGAATGGGCATAGCAGAATTTCAGGATAATATTACGATCCTTTTCATTAATATCCCAGATCACTACCGCATTGATCTCACCGTTCCGGTAATTGTCCAGAATCTCCCGGCACAGTTCTGTCGTACCTTTTTTAATGTGCTCACATTTTGTGATCTTATATTTGTCCTTACGGCTTTCAAATTTGTTGACAATGTATTCGATGGGACGATCGCCGTGGATCAGCAGAAGCTCTCTGGGCGGGAATGCTGTACGATAGATCTTGTTGGCAATATTGGCATAGATGATCACCGCTATGATCTGTAAAAATACCATCAACAGGAACATATCCGCCGGAAAAATGCTACGGGCCATCATACACAGTTCCGCATAGATCAGCACATCCGCCATCAGGGTTGCAAACACCTGGGAGAAAATGATCTCCGTGTTTTTCATGTATCCCAGACGCATGCCGCCGTAGGTCACGGAGAAAAATATCAGGATTGCACTGTAGATACCGTTTTCCAGCAGAAAGCCACGATACCAGATCTTCTGCAGGGGATCTACCAGCTGGAACTGGAAATGGAACTGCCACATGTAGGCAAACAGGCTGATCTCCAGCAACAGACAGATCATCGACAACCCTATATTGATCAGACGCTTAAAGGATTCCCTTTTCCGCAGTCGGTTTTCATAATAATTACCGTTTGTATTCAAAACAAACTCCTCCTATACTCTGCGTTTTACGGCGCGTACCGCCCAGAAGCAGAAATGCCAGGCACTGTTCGGCACTGACATGCCTTCCGCCTTACGGTACAGATTCCAGATCCTCCGCAAAGCTTCCAGCTTATTCGATGACAGGGATTTCCCTGCTCTTCGATATTTTACCAAATTTTGATCCAAACCACAAGCTACATAACCCTCCCGCAGTATTCTCCACCACAGGGCAGTGTCCTCACTCTTGATCTGGGGCATCTGCAGTTGTTCTTTCGACAGCTGTTCCATATCGAACATCACGGTACTGGTAAAGATTGTGGTATTTTTCAAAGCTTCTTTATAAGTAATGGTGGCCGGCACACGGACAATCTTTCCAGTGCCCTTGCCATTCTCATCGGCGAATTCATAGCCGGTAAACACAAAGGCTGCCTGTTTCTCTTTCAGAAAAGCCAGCTCTTTTTCCAGCTTGTCCGGTGTCCACAGGTCATCTGCATCCAGATAGGCCAGATACCGGCCTTTTGCTTCGTTGACTCCCAGATTACGTGCTCTCGCCGCCCCCAGATTCGTAGAGTAAGTCAGCATGCGGATTCTCGTATCTCCGGTTCTCTGAATATATTGTTCTATGATCTCCCTGCTGCGGTCCGGGCCGCAATCCTCCACCAGCAGCAGTTCCCAGTGTGGATACGTCTGTGCCCGGACGCAGTCCATCGTTTCTTCTATATAACGTTCTGCCCGGTACACCGGCACCACAATACTGATCAGTTCCTGTTCCATTTTGCTTTCCTGTTCCTAATTCTTACAAATCGTTATAGTTTTCCCTGTCTTTCCGCAAGATGCCTACTTACATCACGATCAGGAAATATACGCCAAAGGACCGCAGTCCGCCGTCCGCAGCCTCTTGCAATTCCTTCTGTACATCCTCCGACAAGTCCTCCGGCAATAAAATGTAGTCTATACCGGCCTTCCCGGCGCTGTCAAGGCACGCAGCAAAATCTATTTTCCTGCCACCGGCTTCTGTTGTGGTATTTTCATCCGTCCGCAGATATTCCGTCTCCCCGGTAGTCTCCAGGTGGCTCATCCACAGATACAGATCTTCCTGCCAGGTCTCATAGGTATCATAGGAGTAGCTGCCCAGCGATGCATCCCAGATGCTTCTGCCGTATACCGGGTGGATCTCAGCGCTGTAGGCTCTGGCAGCCTCCATGACCTCCTTCGGCGCCCACAGACTGTATTCCCGTGAGTTTCCTTTTTCCGCATTGTATCCAGAAAGCTGCTCCAGGATTTCCCTGGCGGGAGTTCCCTGTTGCTGTCCGGGCATTCCCGTCAGTGCCGGTACCTGCGTTGTCTGTGCCACGGTCCATTCCGACACCGGGTTCCCACCCAGGAACAGGATGCCCAGCAGGATCAGTGCCGCCATCCCGTTTCGTAAATTTTTCTCTTTTAATAAGTTGCACAGAAAGTCCGTTGCCGCCCATGCGATCAATGCTGTCTGGGGCACCACCGCCCAGATCCATACATAAGAGTAAAAGGCGGTCTGGTATTTTAACAGGATCAGTGCCGTTACGGGACAGATACAGCCAAATGTCACCAGCGCTCCGTAAAGATACAGCCGTTTCCGTGCTTTTTCCGCCCCGGATGCATTGGCTTCCTTTCCGGAACCATAGAGGACAAATCCCAGATACAGGATCGCCAGCAGCAAAAGTGCCGCAAATTTTCCATGTTGTGTATAGTCGGTCCAGCCTGTCAGGGCGGACTGCAGAAGTGTCATCATTCTGTAGCCTCCTCTCCTGACCTGCCATGTGCATCAGTCATTTTCCGTTTTTCCCATCGTTTCCGGAACTGGGAAACCAACGCTCCAAGTATCAGCCATGCCACAGTAACAAGCAGGCAGACTCCCGCGCCATACAGGGTCCAGACTATGCAGGCCTCCGCCAGGATGCAAAGGATCACGCCCGTATATTTTCTGTCCATCAGACAGGACAGCAGATACGGAAGCAACACCGCCGCCCGGATCGTCACACCGCGGAATCCTCCGTAAAACACATCAAATCCATCCACTCCGGGCATATAGGCCCCTGTACTGAACAGTATTCCCACGATCAGCAAAAACGTCCGTCTTTTCACAGAATTTTCCGGAAAAAGTGCTTTCCCCAGGCTTCCGTAAGCTACATAAGACAACAGCAGCGTAATGCAGGGGATCAGACGATACACCACGTCTACGGGTGCCATACCCGTAAAACGGCTGATGGCCCCGTACAGAGTGGGCAGGCACAATATTTTCAACCGTAAGGACATCCCCATCGAATATGCCGTCCCCGTGAGAGGATTCACGGTATAAACAGCATTTTCCCTGAGAAATGTGTTCACGGTCTCCACCGTCATATCTCCGGTCAGCCACATGCGGTTCCCCGTCAGTATCCGCAGGATCTGCAGCAGGATCAGAAATGCCAGGATGCCTGTGAGAATCTGTGTGCTTTTTTCCTTTGCCGTGTCTGTCCCGCTGTTTTGATCCGCAACCGGATCATTTTTACCGGCTGTGGCCCGTTTTCGTGTCTGTCTGGATATTACAGACAATAATATCGCCGCCAGCAGAACGATTCCCACCTCTGCCAGCAGCAGATCCGTTACAGTCAAAAAAGACCACCCTAACAGGCAGCCTGCCAAATGGGCGATCTCTGTCAGCCCGATAATGATCAGGCTCCCCCCGATCAAAAATATCCGATGTCCGAAAAGTCATTTCATCTCCCATACCCGCCTTTTTCTTACACGGGCTTTTGTACATCTTACCATATTTATATGGACTTGACAAATATAACAGCATTTCCCTGCAACAAAAAACCGCGTACCGGAAACTTCCCCATTCCGATACGCGGTCTTTCTCAGTCTGCAGAGGAGAATACTGCATCTGCTTAATTAACAAACTCTCCCTGTTCCAAATAATTAAAATTAATATGTTACATAGCCTTATAATCCAGTCGGATGTTGTCGGCGATACGTGCGATGTACTCGCTGTTCGTAGGTCTTGTCCTTCCGGAGGCTACAGAATAGCCAAAAATCTTTTCGAATGTCTCCACATTTCCTCTGGACCAGGACACTTCAATGGCGTTCCTGATCGCGCGTTCCACTTTCTGATCTGTGGTCTTGAAATGTTTCGCGATGGTGGGATATAACAGCTTTGTAACGCTGCTTACTACCTCCATGTCTTTCCCTGACAAAATGATTGCATCACGCAAATAGTGATAACCCTTCAAATGCGCCGGCACCCCTATCTCCAACATGATTTTGGTTACATATCTCTCTAACTCTGAATCTTTTACTGCAACAATATCCAAAACAAGTCCCCCTTTTTACTTGTCGAGTATTGCTCCTCTGCAGTGACTGATAGAGAAATCATATCATAGCTGTCGATATTTGAAAAGACATTTTTCCGTTAAAATATAGTTAAGAAACTAAAAATGTTACATTTTACCCCTATTTTGTAACATTTTTACGTACATAAAAAACGGATATTTATGCGGTTTTTCTTAAATTTCCTCTTTTACCAGGTAAATCGGACGGCGTTTTACTTCCATGTATGCCTTTGCCAGATACTGCCCCAGAATACCCGTACAGAAAAACTGTACGCCGCTGGTCATCAGGATGATGCACACCAGAGAAGGCCAGCCGGACACCGGATCTCCGAAGATCAGCTTCCGCACGATGATAAATATGATCATCAAAAGGCAATGATGCAGAACAGCACGCCCACAAAGGAAGCGATCAAAAGCGGTGCCGTGGAAAATGCGGTGATACCGTCAAGGGAATATACCAGGAGCTTCCAGAAATTCCACTTGGTCTCGCCCTTGGCGCGCTCTACATTCTCATATTCCAGCCATTTGGTCTTAAAGCCGACCCAGCCGAAGATTCCTTTGGTAAAACGATTATATTCCCGCATGGACAGGATGGCATCCACCATCTGTCTGGTCATCAGGCGATAATCTCTCGCTCCGTCCATCATTTCCGTCTGGGAAATCTTCTTCATCAGATGGTAAAATCTTCTGGCAAAAAAGCTGCGGATCGGCGGTTCGCCCTTGCGGGTCACGCGGCGGGTCGCTACAGAATCATACCCCTGCCAGATCCATTCAAACATCTCCGGCAGCAGGGAAGGCGGATCCTGCAGATCCACATCCATCATAACCACATAATCGCCCTTCGACTTTTCCAGTCCGGCAAACATCGCCGCTTCCTTTCCGAAATTTCTGGAGAAAGAGACAATATGCACACGGGAATCCTGTTCGATCAGCTTTTTCACTTCTCTCACAGTGCCGTCTTTGGAACCGTCATCAATATAGAGAAGCTCCAGTTCTATTTCCTTTTCCTTGAAAAAGGGATCATTTTTCGTCAATTCCTGATAAAACAGGGCAACGCTTTCTTCTTCATTATAGCAGGGAACGATCACGCTCAATAAGCTCATTTTGTAATCTCCTTAGGTTTTCCTGTCGCTTTTTCAGGCTTATCTGCGCCACTGTGCGACAGGTAACAGCTATATTATACTATCCTTCGATGCATCATTTCAAGGTCAACACTGTACTTTTTCCGCTTTTTGGATTATACTGGATTTATATATGTCTGTTCTGCAAACTACAGCATATAGGAAACGAGGTTATTTATGACTTTTTTTGAACAGTTTTTCAGCAATACCATTTTCCTGACTGCAGCCTTCGGCTGGCTGGTGGCACAGGTTCTGAAGACGCTGATCCATTTGATCGTCTCCAAGAAATTCGTTGCGGAGCGTCTGGTCGGCAGCGGCGGTATGCCCAGTTCTCACTCTGCTACCGTATGTGCCCTGGTAACAGCGGTCTGCTACGAATACGGTGCGGGAAGCTTTGAATTTGCCATTTCCCTGATCCTGGCGATCATTGTAATGTATGATGCTATGGGAGTACGCAGAGAGACCGGTATTCAGGCACAGGTATTGAACGAAATGCTGAAGGTCTTCGAAGATATGGGCCGCAGTGAGATTTCCGCCCATGATAAATTAAAGGAATTCGTGGGACATACTCCCCTGCAGGTGTTGATGGGTGCGCTGTTAGGCATTTTATGCGGCGTGGTCATTTACAGCTTCTTACTCTGATAACCGATCGAGGTGTGATTATATGCGTAAATATAAATTTCAACGGCAGTTTCTGCAGACTGCGGTGCCTCTTCTGCTGACTGTCTCCATAATGCTTACCGGATGTGGACAGACGGGTAACTCCGATTCCCCGGTCCGTCCGATCCTCCCGGATAACAGCCCGGATTCCTCCACGGTTTCTTCCGGGGAAAAGCTTCCGGATCCCGTAACGATCGTTGTAGAGGATGATTCCACTCCTCCCGCTGAGGGCATGGTCCGCAGCCGTCTTACGAACGAATGGGTGGATGCCGATGTGGCTGCCACACGCCCCATTGCCGTAATGATCCCCAATGAGGCATCTGCAATTCCACAATACAGTCTGTCCGATGCTTCTATTATTTATGAGGCGAATGTTGAAAACCGTATGACCCGGATGATGGCAATCTACGAAGACTGGCAGAATCTGGACAAAATCGGCAATATCCGCAGTCTTCGTGATTATTATGCTTACTGGGCATTCGAATGGGATGCTTTTATCGTACATTTCGGCGGTCCGTTTTTCATCAATGAGCTGCTGGCGCAGCCGGATACTCAGGATGTAGACGGTACCTCCGGCAGTGATGAGGCTGCCTTTTTCCGTACTACCGACCGCAACAAGCCCCACAATGCTTATGCTTCCGGTGAAGGGCTGCAAAAGGTGATCGAGAAAAAGGGCTACAGTCTGGGATACCGCGGACTCAGCGATGAGAATCATTTCAGGTTTGCCACCAAGGCGGAACCGAACACCCTTGGGCAGTACGGTGCCAAAGCAAAGGATGCCACCTATATCGATATGTCCGGGTGTTATCCGCTGACAAGGTGTTATTTTGAATTTAACGAGGATGACGGCCTCTATTACCGTTCCCAGCATCTGTCCGGCAGCACAGACGGCCCTCATATAGATGCCGCCACCGGAGAGCAGCTGACTTTCAAAAATATTCTGGTACAGAATACGTTTCACGAGGAACTGGGCGAGGGGTATCTGGCTTTTCAGTGTCATGACACCACCCGGGACGGCTGGTTCTTCACCAATGGCAGAGGAATACATGTGAATTGGGAGAAGACTTCCGATTACAGTGCCACCAGATATTACGATGACAACGGGGACGAGATCATCCTCAATACCGGCAAGACCATGATCTGTATTATCGAAGATGGAGATTCCTTTACGTTCCATTAATGTAAATGGAAAGTTACGAAAGCATAGCCGCGCATAGGCATAGTGAAGACAGCGATGGGCGCTTGCGCACAATTCGCTGTCTTTACTTATGCCGAGATGCGGCGAACGCCGCGATATGAAATAAGATTGGCAGCGTTTTATGCTGACAATCTTATGAATAGCGTGGCTCATTGGGGAGGGTTTTATCTTCGGGACATAGTAGAAGAAAAATGTAGATTACGCCCCGCTTGTCAGAAACTTCCAGGGCTCAGCAGAGAAAAAACACGAATTACGCCCCGCTTGTCGGAAACTTCCGGGGCTCAGCAGAGAAAAAACATGGATTTCGCCCCGCTTGTCGGAAACTTCCGGGGCTCAGCAGAGAAAAAACACGAATTACGCCCCGCTTGTCGGAAACTTCCGGGGCTCAGCAGAGAAAAAACACGGATTTCGCCCCGCTTGTCGGAAACTTCCGGGGCTCAGCAGAGAAAAAACATGGATTTCGCCCCGCTTGTCGCAAACTTCCGGGGCTCAACAGAGAAAAAACATGGATTACGCCCCGCTTGTCACAAACTTCCGGGGCTCAACAGAGAAAAAATGTAGATTACAAGGCATTTCGTAACGTAGGCTATAATAAATGCCGCGATGCCCACCGCGGAAGGATGTTCCGTTTGCTGTGGACGTTCGTGGATTTGAAACTACCATCCGCAATGAGCCACGCTATTCATAAGATTGTCAGCAAAGAACGCTGCCAATCTTATTTCATATCGCGGCGTTCGCCGCATCTCGGCATAAGTAAAGACAGCGAATTGTGCGCAAGCGCCCATCGCTGTCTTCACTATGCCTATGCGCGGCTCATTGCTCGCGTAACTTTCCATTTACAATATAATTACATTCGCGCATTTCACATCATTGGCGAGGTCGTACACTTTGCCGGTGGTGAGACCCAGAACTTTGGGGCGCAGCACCGCATTGGGAACGTTCTCCACAATACGGGCGGTCTCTCCGTTGCTCAATGCCACATCTGTGCCTACCGGATAGAGAATAACGCTCTCCAGGAAGCACCGCATAACTGTAATATCCAGCTCTTCCGTCATGGACATGATCATTTCCACGGCATCTCTGGGAGAAAACGGCTTCTTATACGGCCGCTCCGTCACCAATGCATCATAAATATCCGACACAGAGATCAGTCTGGCAAACAGGTCGATCTTGTCCCCTGTGATCCCCATAGGATATCCTTTTCCGTTCATTTTCTCATGATGCTGTAACACACCCAGCTTGATCTCCATGGACAGATCTTCCTTAGACTGCAGAATACGATATCCGTACACGGAATGCTGCTTCATAATGGCAAACTCTTCATCCGTCAGCCGCGCCGCCTTATTCAGGATCTCATTGGGTACTTTTGATTTTCCGATATCATGTAAAAGTCCTGCGATTCCGATCTCGTAGACCTGCTTGTCATCCAGTCCGTATTTCCGCGCCACGATCATGGACATCGTTGCCACATCCACACTATGTTTGAAAGTGTACTCATCACTGATCTTCAATGCACCGATATCCACTGCTACTGCATCATTATCCTCAATAGCCCGCAGCAGGTCATCCGTAATACTCCGGGAAGCATTGGTAAAATCCGGTGACTGCGTATCCTGATACAAATACTGCACTCCCTGTGCCACGCGGCTTCGCACGCTCTCTGAGATCTGTACCTTGGCAGGATCCTTCACCTTCACCTGTTCATATTTTTTCTGTAATGGTTCCGGCAGTTCCTGCGGCTTGTCCGCATCCGCCGGCTTCACATCCTCTGTACCCTCACAGGTATAAATTCCTGTAACCCCCATTTTCTTCAGCGCATCGATATGGAAATCCTCCAGTCGGGTACGTCTGGCGATCAGTACACGGCCTGCACGGTCTATGATTGCCTGATCGATCATCATCCCCGGCTGCACAATGCGCAGCGGGACATATTTTCTCCTGATCATCGGTCCCTTCCCCTTTCCGAATGATTTTGGTTCATGCTTTATTGTAACATATCTTCATGAATTCTTAAAGATATCTGTCAAAAAGCTTAAAACTGCTTAAAAGACTTTTTATGGGACAATCCTTTATACTTTTCTATAGAAAAGACGGTTATTTTGTCAAAAAAGGTTCTAACGGGAGGGATTTCTATGAATGTAAATGCAGCTTATCAGGTTCCGGTGCAACAACGCCGCCGCAGAATTTCCAGGCAGGAGATGCTCCGCAGGAAGCGGGCGATCCGCAGAAGAAAACGCATAGTCTGCTTCCTCCGGGTCTCATTTGCCATCGTGTTGCTCCTGACCGCAGTCTCTTTCTGGCAGGATTACGGCCATGAGATTCTTCCTGCCGTCAATCATCTGTATTATCAGCTGACTGCCCGGTATGATCTGCCGGTTGTCCAATATGATTTTGCTGCACTGCGGGAAGAAAATGAATCTGACGCTGCCGGAAGTCTCTCTACCACCGCAGATACCGTAAGCATCACGGAAGCACTGGCCGATCTTGCCCAAAATAATGCCGAAGCCGCGGATTTCGTCGCAGACTACCCCAACAGACAAAATTATCTGGGACAGTCCATCGATCTTGCTTCCGATGTTCTCATTGGACAGGTGCCTCTGCTCCTGCAATGGGACAAGCGCTGGGGCTACGCGTCCTACGGTGATAGCATCATCGGTCTCGCCGGCTGTGGTCCCACCTGTCTGTCCATGGTCTATGTCTATTTCACCCACGATTTGAACGGCACCCCGAGAGAGATTGCCTCCTACTGTGAAAAGAACGGTTATTATACGGAAAATGGCACCAGTTGGTCCCTGTGGACCGAAGGGCTTCCTGCCCTCGGCCTGTCCGGCAAGGAACTTCCCCTGGGTGAAAACAGCATGAAAACAGCCCTGGATCAGGGAAAACTTATCGTATGCAGCATGCGGCCGGGGGATTTCACCACCTCCGGCCACTATATCCTGCTCTATGATTATGATGACACAGGCTTTTGCGTCAAAGATCCCAATCGGGTAAGCAATTCTTCCCGCACCTGGGATTATGACACGCTGTCTCCGCAGATCAAAAATCTGTGGGCCGTCAGCCCCACTGGTTTTTAACAATGTCTGCCAGAATCTTTGCTGTGCCGTCGATGCCGAATCGGCTGCTGTCGATCATGAGATCCTTATGGTCGAAAACGCTCTGCCAGCCGGGAATATAGGCTTTGTGGTAACGATTTCTGGCAGCATCCACATCCCGCATCATTTTCTTTGCCGTCTGGGGATCCATCTGCAGGTTCTCCACACAGTTTTCAGCCTTGCCTCATCGGGGGCATAGACATACACATTCAGATGATTCGGGATATCCTCCAGAATATAGTCCGCACAGCGTCCCACAATAATGCAGGATCCCTTGGCTGCGAAATCCCGGATGATATTTTTCTGGGTAAGAAAGATCTCATCCTTGAGGCTGGACATTCCCATTCCGAGCGGATACTGCCTCCGGAAGAAAGTAGACTTCATACTCTCTTCTTCATCGCTGATGACAGATACCGGAAGGCCCATGCGCTTCGCCGTAGCCTCCACAATATCTCTGTCCAGGAATTCTATTCCCAGTATTTCGGACAGTTCCTGGCAATGGAACGCCCCATACTTCCGAATTGTCTTGAAATCGTGATCACATACTGTTCCATGGATATCCTCTTTTCTTTTCTCGTTTAATCTGCGGTCACACGTACCGGTCTCTTCCGCCGTTTCTGCATGGTACGTACCACGCAGGACAGTGTGTAGTTGATGATAAAATAGATCAATGCAGCTACACCAAACAGCACAAATACATCCGATACGTTTACATTGCCAGTACCATTGTAACGGCTGGCTGCGGAAAGCAGCTGTTTGGTCCGGGCCATCAGTTCGATGGTCGCCACATTTGCCAGATAGGAAGAGTCCTTGATGGTGGTGATTACCTGACTCAACAGGGTAGGAATGACATTGCGGTAAGCCTGCGGCAGAATAATATAGATCATGACCTGTACCACATTGAATCCCTGTGCGTGGCCGGCTTCAAACTGTCCATGTGCGATGGAATTCAGTCCTCCGCGGATGATCTCCGCAATAACGGAAGAGGTAAACAGGATCAGAGCAACTGCTGCCTTGAACAACAGCTTGGTCTCTACTGTGGTCAGCCCGAACAGTTTCCGGTTGAACAGCTCCGGGCAGGGGCAGAATACCAGGCATATGAAAATCCACAGCAGCAACGGTGTATTTCGAAATACTTCTATGTATACAGTGGCAATCATGCCAAATATTTTCGTCTTTTTGCTTGTGCAGTAGTTTCTGCACAGGGCCAGTACCGAACCGATGACGATTCCCAGCACAACAGCGATCAGGGCAATGATCAGAGTGAATACCGTACCTTTGAGAATGTAGGCCATAACACCTTTCTGTCCCAGTATGGAAAAGCTTGCTTCCAGGTTACTCATTGTCCGTCACCGTCCCTTCTGTTCTCTGAAATGTCACCCGCTGGTCTCTTTTCTTCAGATGGATCTCCCAGACACTGGCTGTCTTGGAGAGGGGATAACATATAACGAAAAATAACAGTCCACTGACCAGATAGGCCGGAGCATAGGCTCCACCGGTATTTTCACCGGTGACAAAGCTGTAAGTCAGCGAGATCAGATCCGCTCCGCCGATAATATACAGGCAGGAGGTATTTTTGATCAGGTTTACGATCTGGTTCACCATGGGCGGCAGAATGATCTTGATGCTCTGGGGCAGGATAATATAATACATCCGCTCCACATAAGTGAATCCCTGGGACACAGCCGCCTCGAACTGTCCCTTGGGGACGGCCTCGATGCCCGCACGCACCACCTCGGCCATATAGGCTCCGGTGTATACGCCCAGTGCAACGATACCTGTCGGCAGGATTCCGATACTGTGACCGGAAAAAGCCAGCGCATAGTAGAAGAAACACAGCTGAAGCAAAATCGGTGTATTCTGCATGATCTCCACATAGACTCTGCTGATGATCTGCAATACCCTTTTCCGCTGGTAGCCATCAGGCCAAAGATCACACCCAGTGCCAGCGATAACAGGATCGCAAAAAATGCTGTCTCCACAGTATTCAGAAGTCCTAACAGGAATGTGCTCCTGTACGCCCAGACCTTGCCCCAGGCTCTTGCTGAAATAATACCAGACATAGTGTTTCCTCCCAGTTACTTTTTTCCTTTTTTTACTCTAATCCGTTCTCTGTGATCAGGGCTGTCAATGGTACCGTCTGCCAGCCATCCCTGTACCAGTTCATCCACGTATGCAGAGAAGCCGGAACCCTTGGTGGTAGCCACGCCATATTCCTGAGGGGAGAACTTGTCGTCGATGTAGGAACGTCCGTCAGTCTTGTAAATAGCCAGAATGGACTTATCTACACAGAAGGCATCTACTTCACCGGCACTCAGTGCGGTGGAGATTGCAGGGTAGTCATCATACTGCTGGAAAGAGATTCCGGTAGTCCACAGTGCGGGATCAAAGGTATCTGCATCAAAGCCGCTGCCATCGATCAGGCCTGCATCGATCATAGCCTTTACCAGTGCCTTTGCGGAAGTGGATCCGGAGGATACACCGACCTTCTTGTCTACCAGGTCTGCCAGGGAGCTGATGCCGCTCTTATCCTCTACCAGTACGGTTACATAGTCTGTAAAATAAGGAGTGGAGAAATCCCAGCTCTGCTTTCTCTCATCGGTGATGGTGAAAGTAGCCAGTACACAGTCAATATCGCCGGAATCCAGAAGCTCGGTTCTTGTAGCTGCGGTTACGGCGGTGAACTCTACATCCACGCCAAGGCTCTCTGCGATCTTCTCAGCCAGGCTGATCTCCAGTCCGGAATACTCACCGGTCAGGGTATCCTGGAAGCCAAAGCCTACTACTGCATTTTTAACGCCGACTCTCAATACACCACGGTCTACGATTGCCTGTACGTCTGCTGCCAGCTCGCCGTCTGTTGCAGGAGTTTCCGCTCCTGTTTCTGTGGTTGCTGCTGCGGTACTTTCCGCTGCAGGTGCTGTTGCCCCGGAAGCGGAGGCATCAGTGCTGCCGCATCCGGTAAATAAAGTTGCAGTCATTGCCATGACTGCTGCCAATGCAGTCCATTTTCTTAGATTTTTCATAACGTTTTCCTCCTTTAATTCCCTTTACTTATATATCTAAACACGAAGCCTTCTGACTGACATGCTGTAAATATGACTTCGTGGATAGACCTGCTGTTATGTAATGCTGCGGTCTAACGGATGATCTTGCCCAGGAACTGTTTTACACGTTCGTTGGAAGGATTGTCGAAGAAATGATCCGGCGTACCTTCCTCAATGATCTGTCCGTCTGCCATGAATACGATACGGTCCGCCACCTGTCTGGCAATCCCATCTCGTGGGTAACCACTACCATGGTGATGTTTTCCTTAGCCAGCTTGATCATGACATCCAGTACTTCCTGGATTGTCTCCGGATCCAGTGCGGAAGTCGGCTCATCGAAAAGAATGATCTTCGTCTGTGCACACAGGGCTCTCGCTATGGCGATTCTCTGCTGCTGTCCGCCGGAAAGTGTTGTGGGATACACATGAGCCTTATCCCTAAGTCCTACCACATCCAGATAATGATAAGCCAGATCCTCGGCTTCCTTTTTGCTCTTGTGATGCAGCTTCATGGGTGCTATGGTCAGGTTCTTCAATACCGTCATATGCGGATACAGGTTGAACTGCTGGAATACCATGGAGATGGACTCCCGGATGATCTTGGTCTTGTTCGCATGGGTCAGCTTCTGTCCATCAATATATACTTGACCACTGGTAGGCTCCTCCAGGAAATTCATGCATCGCACGGTGGTGGATTTACCGGAACCGGAGGGTCCGATGATAACCAGCTTCTCGCCTTCTTTTACTTCCAGATTTACATTTTTCAGTACCTGGAGATCTCCGAAATTCTTACATACATTTTCCAGTCTGATCATTTTGCTCCTCCATTCTACGTTCCGGGCAGGAATTTTTTGATAACAGAAAAGGCGCTTTTACCGATCCGGTAAAAACGCCTTTGTTTTTATGGGTTACATAATATACAGTTTTGTGCGCTTTGTCAAGACTTTTATTTCATTAATTCTTTCAGGACCTCTTTTGCCTTCTCCAGCTGATTGTCCACCGGATCATCACTGTTGTAGTATGCTTCCCCGTCAAACTCGCATTCCACATCCGGTTCTATACCGGTTCCGTGGATATTGCGGCCATTGGGAGTATAGTAAGCGCTGATGGTGATCTTGATGGCGGATCCGTCGGTGAAGGGCATGATCTGCTGTACGATTCCTTTACCGAAGGTCGTGGTACCTACCAGGGTTCCAACGCCGTAGTCCTGGATTGCTCCGGCCAGAATCTCGGAGGCGCTGGCACTGTTCATATCCACCAGTACCACCAGAGGTACTTCCAGAGGAGTCTTGCCGTCACAGGTATACTCTGTGCGCTTGCCTGCCTTGTCCTCGGTATATACGATCATGCCTTCCGGGAGCAGCTTTCTGGCAATTTTAACCACTGCATCCAGACTTCCACCGGGATTGCCCCGCAGATCCAGGATCAGGCCTTCCATGCCGGAGCCCTTCACGGTTGCCAGTGCATCGGTAAACTGGTCTATGGTCACATCGTCGAATTCCACGATCTGGATATATGCCATATCGTCATCCAACATTTCGTATTTTACGGTGGGACTCTCTACCTTGGCTCTCTCCACGGTGACGTGCAGATAATCCCCGGCGCCCTGTCTGACAATGGTCAGATCCACTGTGGTCCCGGCTTCTCCGCGGATCATATTCACCGCTTCCGTCAACGTCTTACCTGCAGTGGAGACACCGTCCACTTCATAGATAATATCGTTGGCACGCAGATCCACATCAGCTGCCGGTGCTCCTTCGATCACGCCGCTGATCTTGGGCAGATTGGTCTCGGAATCCATGCTGACATAGGCACCGATGCCAAAGTAAATGCCCTGTGTCTGTTCCGTCAGTTCATTCAGCTCCTCTGCGGTATAGTACTCGGAATACGGGTCATCCAGAGAGTCCATCAGGCCACGGAACATACCGTCTTCCAGCTGTTCATTGGTGACCTCACTCAGATAAAAGTTCTCCTTCACAGTGTCTTCCAGCAATTGCAGTTTTTAATGGTCTGTGCATTGACCGCGGAATCTTCTCCATAGGATACCTGTGCTGCCACATCATCCTTCATGGTCATGATGTTGTGGATCTGAAAAGCGATAAAGATACCGCCCACGATCAGCAACGTGGCCGCAAAGCCAACGATAAGGCCACTGAGAAATAAGCCTTTTTTCTCGCCATTATTTGCCGCCGGAGTTACAGAAGCCTGTTCTTCGGTGGTGGTTTCCAGTTCCTTATTTTCCTCCATAAATGCTCTCCTTTATTTCCAAGATATTGTCGCAACACGTCGCGCTTCTTGTCGCAACACGCATTTCTCCGTGCTTCGCACTCTCGAACCGCTACAGCCATTCGCATTCCGGGCTGTCGCCCTACTTGCTCATGTCTGTTTGTTCTGCTAATCGCCAGAGCACTTTGCCTGCAAGCAGTCACGTGCCCTGCGATTGCAGAACTATTGCGACAGGTAGTTCCAGGGGGATGTGTAAGCTCCATCCTTACGCACGCTGAAGTGCAGATGGTTGCCGGTGGAACGTCCGGTGGAGCCCACTGCGGCTATCGTCTCTCCTCTGACCACAATATCGTCCTTGGATACATATAATGCCGAGGCATGCATATAGATCGTATACAGTCCACCACCATGGTCGATCATCACGTAGTTGCCCATGGTGTTGCTGTAAGTGGCTGCCACCACCTGTCCGTCATAAGCCGCATAAATAGCCGTGCCCTTGGGCGCCGCGAAATCCACGCCGTTGTGGAACTGTTCGATTCCCAGTGTCGGATGGATACGGTTGCCGTAATCATCCGAGATCCGGGTATAGGTTGCCAGCGGGAACTTAAAGGTACCGCCATCGTAAGTCAGCACAGTACCACTGGCCTCCAGGATCTTTTTTTTCTCTGCGGCAATGGCAGCCTCCAGGGCTGCAATCTCCGCATCCTGATCCGCAATGGACTGCTTGTATTCCTTGATGGCCTGTTCCTTGTTGGTAATATCGGATTCGTAAGCAGTGATATCCCGGTTCTTCTGGTCGATCAGAGCCTCCATATTGGCCTGCTCCTGTTCCACGCCGGCCTTGGCCTCATCCAGAATGGCTTTCTCCGCTTCCAGTTCCTCTTTGCAGAGTTCAATATATTTGCGGTTCTCCATGAAGTCTTTCCATTGCTGTCTGTCATAAGCCATGATCAGATCCATGAAATCCGCCCGGTTCAGGAAATCGCTGAAGCTTTCTGCTTTCAACATCATATCGAGGATGTAGGAATCCCCTTTCTCATACATGATTCTTATGCGGCGGATCATGGCATCTTTCTGATTTTCTTCTCTCTCCAGTGCCGCATCCAGTTCCGCCTGGGTCTTTGCAATTTCTTCTTCTTTTGCTGTGATCTTATTTTTCAGATCCGCAATATTCTGTTCGATCTGGCTCAGATTCTGATCCAGCTGGGTTACATAATTTTTCAGATTGGTCTTCTGTGTCTCCAGGTCTTTCTTGATCTGCTCCAAATTGCTCAGATTGCTTTTCATCTGTTCACGTTCTTTTTCCGCCTGTTTGATCTGATCCTGTTTGTTCCGGATACTGTCAGAGGTAATGGATGACATATTGGTCGCATTTACCCGCAATCCCTGCATGCCGAAGGAAACCGTCAGGATCAGGCACAGTGCCAGGCACAGAAAGCCTTTTTTCTTTTTATTCAATTTGATTTAGTCTCCATTCTTAAAATGTCATGATGCAGTGCAGAGCCACACTCCGCACACATCATGACAAATAGGATCCGGGTTATCTGCTGGAATTGTATTTACACGTGCAGATGCTTTCTTACAGTAGCGATACTTCCCAGGAAACCGATACCCACACCGACACCCAGAGATACCGGGATCAGGAAATGGAATATCTCGTCCACAGACAGGAAATTCAGGAAGCCGCTGAGTACCATAAAACGGTTGATCACATAGTTCAACGCATAATTGTAAAGGGAATAGATCAGTCCCAGCGGTACTGCTGCACCGATCAGACCGATCAGCATACCTTCCAGCACAAAGGGCGCACGCACGAAAAAGTCGGTAGCGCCGATATATTTCATAATATTGATCTCCGCAGAACGGACAGAAATACCGATAGCTACGGTATTGCTGATCAGGAAGATGCTGACTGCCAGCAGGATCACGATGATTCCCATGGACACGTAGGCGATCAGAAGGTTCAGACCGCTCAGTGTGTTGGCTGTCATTTCGGAATAGTTGACCTTGCGCACCTCTGGAATGGACTGCAGCCAGGTCACCAGTGCATCCTGCATGGAGACATCACTCAGGAAAATCTCATAAGTATCCTCTCCTGCCAGTGGATTCTCGGGGAATCCTTCTGCATAATCCTCACCGAAATAATCCGGTCCGAAGGTTGCCCATGCATCATCTGCAGACTGGAACTGTACCTCGGATACCTCTGCACGCTTGGCAATCTCCTGTCCGATCTCTTCCAGGCGCTGTTCGGACGGGATCTGTCCGTCTACATGACTCTCACAGTTATCCATATCACTGTGGAAAAATACCGTAACAGATACACCTTCTTCTGCAGTCTTCAGGATATTCTGAAAGTTGGCCACGATGCAATAGAACAGTCCAAACAGAAACAGACATGCGGATATCGTGGCAATGGATGCCAGAGAATACCATTTATTCCGGAAAATATTGGCAAATCCCTGCTTGATCGTATAAAAAAGTGTACTAATCTTCATCGATATACCCACCCTTCTCTTCGTCACTGATGATCACACCTTTTTTTCATGGTGATCACTCGTTTCTGCATGGCATTGACGATTTCGCGGTTATGGGTGACCACGACTACCGTGGTGCCGCTCTCATTGATCTCCTCCAGCAATTTCATGATCTCCCAGGAATTATTGGGATCCAGATTACCGGTGGGCTCATCTGCCAGCAGTACGGAAGGATTGTTCACCAGCGCTCTGGCCAGTGCAACACGCTGCTGCTCACCGCCGGAGAGCTGTTTGGTCTTGGCCTTATATTTGCCTGCCAGTCCCACAGTTGCCAGAATCGCAGGAACATTTCTGCGGATCTCACTGACGGGAGTCTCTACGATACGCTGTGCGAATGCTACATTTTCATAGACATTGCGGTCATTCAGCAGTCGGAAATCCTGGAATACGACACCCAGGTTACGACGAAAACGGGGGATCTGCCTGTGCTTTAATTTCGCCAGATCATTTCCCATAACATAAACACTGCCGCTGGTCGCTGTAAGCTCCCGCAGCAGTAATTTGATCAACGTGGATTTACCGGATCCGCTGTCACCTACAATAAATACAAATTCCCCTCTTCCGATGCTTAACGACACACCATTCAGTGCCGGAGAACCTGAGGAATAAGACTTGCTGACGTTGTCCAGGAAAATGATTCCGTTTTCCTCAATGATCCGCTCTCTTTTCAGCCTTTGTGTTTCTTTTCTTGTCATTTTATGATCATGCCTTTCTATTGCCCGTAAGATCCCACCCTGCGGACAGTTGCTGCCTTTGTGCTACCATATTGATCCCTATTCAGAGCCTCATTCGCAAAATCGCATCTACGATGCTCTTCTAAACAACAAGTTAACTTGTTGTTTGCTCATTTGAGGCTTTCTCGCCAAAGAAATCAATACTCATAAGTTTCCATATACTTCATGTATTTTACGACCATCAGTGCGATCTTGAAGGTGATGGCATCTTCAAATACCCGCAGATCCAGCCCTGTACTCTTCTGTAACTTATCCAGACGATATACCAGCGTATTTCTGTGAATAAACAGCTGTCTGGAGGTCTCTGACACATTCAGGCTGTTCTCGAAGAACTTGTAAATGGTCGTCAGGGTCTCCTCATCAAAATCATCCGGGCTCTTGCCTCCGAAGATCTCACGGATAAACATTTTGCACAGAGGAATGGGCAGCTGATAGATCAGACGGCCGATTCCCAGTTCACTGTATGCGATAATATCTCTCTCGTCAAAGAAGATCTTGCCTACATCCAGTGCCATCTTGGCTTCCTTGTAAGAACGGCTGACTTCTTTGATCTCATGTACAATGGTACCGTATGCAATACGGATCTCACGGATACCTTCCTTCAGGAGAGCCGCTTCCAGTGCTCTTGCCGATTTTTCAATTTCTTTGCCGGTATCGGTCTCTGCGAATTCCTTCACCACGATCACGTTGCTCTCGTCTACCGCTGTGATGAAATCCTTGCTGTTGCTGCCAAAATGAGTTCTGGCCAGTTCCAGGACATTATTATCCTTGCCTCCCGCAGATTCCACGATCATGACCACTCTGGGCACGTCTGTCTGAATATGCAGCTTCTTGGAACGGCTGTAAATATCCACCAGCAGCAGATTATCCAGCAGCAGATTCTTGATGAAATTGTCCTTATCAAATCTCTCCTTATAGGCCACCAGCAGATTCTGGATCTGAAACGCAACCATTTTGCCGATCATATAGACATCCTCACCGGTACCTCCGGCTACGAGAATATACTCCAGCTGCTGCTCATCATAGATCTTGAAATACTGATATCCCTGGATCTCCTGGGAGTCCGCCGGTGATGCCGCGAATTCCACCGCGGGCTTGGAACAGTTGCCCATATCCATGGTGGCTGCTACTTCCTTGCCATCCACATCCATGACACACAATTCCACTCTGGCGATTCCTTTCAATCCTTCAATGGTGTTCTGTAAAATCTGATTTGATATCATCTTCTGCTCCTTCAGTCCCCAAACATACTTCTCTTTTGCTATAACCCCGAAAAATGATATGAGAGTCCATATCATATATAAATTTACAGAAAAACTGGTAAAAATGCAATAGTTTTTTATGCATTTTTTAGTAAAAATGCCTTTTTCTTTTAAATACGCGCAAAAAAAGAATTCGGAAAACTAATATTCCGAACTCTTTTTGTCTTAGCGTTTATTATGTATTATTTCTGCGCTAAATCCGCAGATCGATATTCGCACCAAGTTCCGGTGTTACGCTGCGTTCCATAGCAGCGGAATCAATCATCTGGACGATTCCCTGTCCCAGTGCTTCGTTCGTATCCATCGCCTTGCTCAGCACAGCCGTTCCGATTTTCGTCTGCAGATTATTTGAAGCCATTGACATTGATAATCCTGCGATATCCATGATAACACCTCCTGTATCTGTTCATATCTCTCAGATTACGTTCTTACTATAGCACACTTTTTTTGTTTTTTCCACACTATCCACGCACCCTGCGAATATTTTTCTCCGTGATCTGGATCTTGCCTTCTTTTAACAGATGTCCTACCGCGCGCTTGAACTCGTTCTTGCTCATGCCGGTCTCATGGGCAATGACCTCCGGCGCCGCCTTATCATTAAACGGCAGAGAACCTTCATAGCTGTCCAGCAGTCTCTCGATCTTCTCCGCATCCTTCTGAATCTGCAGATAGGCTTTTTCCCGGACACTCAGTGTCAGCTTACCGTCTTCCAACACTTTTACCACTCTGGCAGTGACCTGATCGCCAATCCTGAGCTCGGTATCTCCGAACAGTTCTTTTTTCGGGATCAGTCCGGAAAAGCAGTTATCCACTGCCACAAACGCACCGAAATTCTTGCTGATCTCATAGATCCGGCCGGTTACCTTATCGTCGTTTTTGTACGGGCTGTCCGTGCGCAGATGTTCATAGACATTCATGGTCGCACACAGTCTGCCGCTCTTGTCGATATAGAGGGCTGCCAGCACCTGTTCTCCGGTCTTTACCTTGCGGGTCTGCTGCTTAAAGGGCAGGAGCAGATCCTTCTCCAGTCCCCAGTCCAGGAAAGCACCTACTTTCCCTACCTGTACTACAGTGAGCAGAGCCACCTGTCCCATACACAGCTTCGGGGTTCTCGTCGTAGAGATCAGACGGTCACTGGAATCCCGGTACAGGAATACTTCCAGTTCATCTCCGACCTTTGCTCCTTCCGGCACCTGCTTCGCCGGCAGCAGCACTTTGTCCTCCGGTGCTTCCTTCGTTGCCAGATACACTCCGAATTCTACTTTTTTCACTATTACCAGCGTCTGTTTTTCGCCTAATCTCAATTCCACGTTCTCTCCTGTTCTGACAGCATAGGATTACTGTCCCTGAAATTCCACTGATACATAAGGTTTCCCGGCTTCGTCCTGCAGGCAGATGACGTAGTCATTCTCTGTAGACACTACATACGGATGCAATACATCATCCAGGAATGCCTGTTTCTTGTATTCCGCCCGCATCTGACGGATCACAAAATCATCCGGCAGATACTCCATGGCAATATTTACATACTGCCCATTGTTTACATGATGGTTGGTGTCCAGGTGGTGTTTTTTCACCACGATGGGTTCCAACAGTTCTCCACCTTCCGGCACGGCAATTTTGCGGGGGCATACTCCATGTCCAGCTTTTCGTCTATTTCGTAGCCCTTATGCATGGCTTCGTTCACCATTACCGGTTTGCCGGTGCCGACATCCAGCAGACTCCATAAGGAGTTGGCTTTCGCCAGATATTCTCCCTGTTCATCCAGCATGGCAAAATTACGGTATCCCAAAAATACTTTTAGCTCATAGGGCAGCGTCACGATCTTTACTTTTTCCCCTAATTTCGGATAACGGTTCACCACGATCTGCCAAGAGGAAAGGACCCAGACCTGACCAATCTCCTTCATATAACCGATTCCCAGCCCCACATCCTCCGAATGGAAGGTGGAACAATCCTGAAAATAATTCAGTAATGCGTCCAGCGTAAGATACCCTTCACTGTCTGTCTCGCTGTAACGTATTCTACTGTCAAATGCGTACATAACTTCCGATCTCCTTTGCGGCGATGTTCTGCCACAGCCGTTCTTTTTACAGATTTCCCGTAATTGCCGTAACAATCTCCGGGAACATCTGGATAATGATCATGGCGATCCAGAAAATACAGTAGCATATCATTCCCGGATTGCCGATCACGGTCTTGAATCTCCGTCCCTTTGCAATCTGTCCCGGCTCTAATTTCAGCTTCTTACGATATACAATGAACAATACGATTCCCGTAACCAATACTGCCAGAATAAACAATACATAGATCATATAGCCGATCCAGCCCGGCAGGTACTTCATCATGTAGTCCATGACAGCCTGTGAATCTGCCCCGTTCATAATGACTTCCTGGTATTCCTCCAGATGGATTGCTTTCAATAACAGTACACTGACTACGGCACCCATAAAATTAATGCACATATGCAAGCCGATGGTCACTTTCAGTTCTCCGGTCTTCACATACAGAAATGCCAGAAACATTCCCAGTAAAAATGCGTAGGCAAACTGATTCAGGTTGCCATGGAACAATCCGAACATCAGACCGGACAGAACAACAGCTACTCCCTGTCCGTATTTTACGGTACGATCCACGATCAGTTTCCTGAAAATATATTCCTCAAGGATCGGCGCGCAGATCACCATATAGAGAAATGTAACGATCATATTGGATCCGGTGGCATAGGTCATCAGTGCATTGTCCACTGCGGAGCCTTTTAATGCCCCTACGACAGTGGTGATCAGCGTTCCCACCAGATTACCACAATACATCAGTGCAAAACACATGATCAGTGCCAGAACAAACTGTCCCGGTGTAATGCTTTTCTTCGCGGGTGCTTCCCCGGGCATCCGCTTTACCACAGCGATCAGAACCGGCATACCCACAAGATACAGTGGTAATACTGCCAGGATCAGGCTTATGGTGGTGTCCTGCAGCCATTCCGGCTTCACCGCACCTACGATGGTCATTACTCCCATCTGCACTGCGTAGATGACCAGTGTTCCGATCAGGAATCGGAAACCTAAGCTGGAAAAACTTTTCTTCATGCTTTTTTCTTCCATTTAATTTTCTCTCCCTCATGTACTATAAACTTTTCAGAATCACATTTTCTAAATCCGCTCTGAATAGTTACAGCATAGCATAAATCCTTTGTGTATGAAACTATTTTTTCCATGGCTTAAGACAGTTCCATAGGAAAAGGCTGCGCATCTTCAATATGCACAGCCTCTGTAATCTTCCTCTATGACGATCCTGTTATTCTCCCAGACCGTTCTCTACGGCTTCTACCAGGGTCTTCAGGGCTTCTGCCTCATCCTCACCCTCACATACGAATTCGATCTCATCCCCACATTTTACGCAAGCACCCAATACACTGAGTACGCTCTTGGCATTTGCAGTATTTTCACGAAATTTGAAGGTGATCAATGACTTGAACTGCATTGCCTCCTTGCACAGAATTCCGGCGGGACGCAGATGCAGGCCCGTGGGATTCTTGATTACGACTTTCTGACTTACCATATAATAAACCCTCCAATATCTATATTATTCTGCATTATTTTCTCTAGTGTTTATGATTTTACTTTTCATTTACATTTCTATCATAGCATGAATGAAAAGCATTCACAAGGGCTTTTACCAGACAACTTTCGGAATCTGTCTGCTAGAACATGATATCCTGTATCAGGTTGGCAAGCTTCCGTGCTTCTTCCTGGATCACCTGCTGATCCTTTCCTTCGATCATGACTCTTACCAGCGGTTCGGTTCCGGAAGGACGGATCAGGACACGGCCCTCTCCGGCGAATTTTTCTTCCAGTTTCCCAATGGCTGCTGCGATCTCCGGATATTCCATATATTTCTCTTTTTTGTGATTGGCCACTTTGGCATTTACCAGTGCCTGGGGCAGTACTTCCATCACCTTAGCCGGTTCTGACAGAGGCTTTCCGGTATCCACCATGACCTGCAGCAGATGCAGTGCACTGAGTAGTCCGTCTCCGGTGGTATTCTCATCCAGGAAAATAATGTGACCGGACTGTTCGCCGCCGAGGCTGGCGCCGATCTCCTTCATGCGCTCCAGTACATAGCGGTCACCTACCTTGGTCTTCTCCATATGGATGGCATTCTTCTCTGCCATCAGGAAGAATCCCAGATTACTCATAACGGTTGCCACGATGGTATCCTTCTTCAGAGTACCCTTGCTCTTCATGTAGTTGCCTACGATTGCCATGATCTGGTCACCATCGACGATATTACCGTTCTCATCCACAGCCAGCAGTCTGTCTGCGTCTCCATCGAAGGCCAGACCGACATTGGCCTTTTCATAGACCACTCTGGCCTGCAGTTCTTCCATATGGGTGGAGCCACAGTTGGCATTGATATTGGTACCGTCCGGATTGTTGTGGATGGCCACCACGCTGCCGCCCAGTTCTTTCAGGCATTCTACGGATGTATAGAAAGAGGCACCCTCTGCACAATCCACCACGATCTTCAGTCCGGTCAGATCCACATTGACCGCTCTCATGGCATGATTGATGTACTCTTCTCTGGCATCGGTACGGTACTTGATCTTGCCGACTCCGGGACCGATGGGAAATTTGATACCGGGCATATTGTTACGGATCAATGCCTCGATCTCATCTTCCATGGCATCGGGAAGCTTATAGCCGTTACCGTCAAAGAATTTAATACCATTGAACTCTACCGGATTGTGGGATGCGGAGATCACAACGCCGGCATCTACTTTGTATTTCTTGGTCAGATAAGCAACCGCAGGAGTGGGAATCACACCTACGTAGACACAGTTGGCTCCTACGGAGCAGGCTCCTGCCATCAACGCATTCGCCAGCATATCTCCGGAAATTCTGGTATCACAACCCACCATGATCGTGGGTTTGTGCTCATTTTCCTTCGTAAGTACATAGGCACCTGCCTGCCCCAGTTGCATGGCAAGCAACGGAGTCAGTTCCTCGTTGGCAATTCCTCGTACACCATCTGTTCCAAACATTCTAGCCATGATAAAAACCTCTCATTCTATCTTTTAATTATTTGTATCCTGATTCTTCAGTCGGATGTGGATATTGACATCATTTTCTACCATGATATCCTCCGACAGGTTAAACGTCACAGGGATCGTGTAATTTCCCGGTGTCAGTTCTTCTACATTGTTGTCATCCATCCATTTCTCCAGATCCAGTACTCCCGTCACCGTATCATCCCGCAGAATACTGATATCTCTGTCCAGGCCGGATACCGTGATATCATAAGTCTCCGCCTCTGTAGTGATCTCTGCCTCCATTCCCTCCGGCACACCGCTGATCGTAATGTTCTCTGCCGGTACGGACAGGTCCTTGGTCGCGATCGGTTCAATGTATACCGTTGCAGTGATCTTGCCGTCAAAGCTCTTATCCGCCAGTCTGACGTTAGCGGGCAGGTACTCCTTCAGATTAATGATATCCACCAGATCGCTGGACTGTCCGGTAATATTCATACGATCCTCCGGTACGGTAATGGCAGATACTCCCAACAGTGCTGATGCCGTTCCGGCGATCTTCACTGTAGACCTGCTACTCTCTACTTCACCGGTAGCCATATAACCGTCCTCAGGTACACCCATATATTCAATCTCTACCGGTACTTTCTTCGTTGCCAGCACTTCTACTGTCATATGCGCAGAATCCACGTTTTTCTTGACAGTTTCCAGAGATAGTTCATTGTCGTCCGCATCATACAGCTTAATGTCCACATTAGCCGACAGACTGCTGGTGGAATCTGCTACATTGATGTCCACTCCGGCATGATCGATCTGTGAGATCGCTGATTTAGGTCCGGTTACTTCGATGTTGGTCTGATCCAACGTTACATTGCCGATCATATAACCGGATGCCACCTCTCCCAGCGTGGTGCTCTCCAGTTTGATCCATTTGCTGGCCTTGTCTTCCACATTCAGGCGCACGGAATCGTGATTACCCCTGATCTCCACGGAATCGTTGCTGATATTCTCACAATAATAAGTGATGGCGATCGTATTGATATCTGTCAGTTTGCTCATATCCGCTTCCGCTACAATATCGTTTCTGCGCAATTCGGATTTTACAATACTCTGGGGGCCTGTTACCGTTACTCTTACCAGATTACTGTTGTCCAGCACCTCATATACTTTTCCTTCTTGCTCCAGCAGATCTGTGTTAATCAGTCTGACCTGGATATTATTGAAGGTTACCGTGTCCTTCGGATCATAGATCTGTGCCACCAGAAACCACAATACAAAGGCCAGCACCAGAGAAGCAAGCTTCAGTCCAAGATTACGTGTCAGTAATTTTTTCATTTCTTCTCACGGCTCCTTCCCTTCCAGATTCGCAGATTTTTGTGTTCCTCTCCGGTATTGTTCAGGATCTTATGCATTCTGTCGCGAAGAGTCTCCGCATCCAGATTCCGCTCCAGCTTTCCTTCGTATGCAACGCTGATCTTACCCGTCTCTTCGGATACGATCACCGTCAGGGAATCTGTCACCTCCGAGATACCCACACCGGCACGATGTCTGGTACCCAGTTCCTTGCTCAGTCCCAGGTTATCCGACAGCGGCAGATAACAGGTGGCAGAGGCTACCCGGTTCCCCTGTACGATCACAGCACCGTCATGCAGCGGGGTGTTGTGCTCGAAAATATTGATCAGCAGCTGGCTGGTCACGATACCATCCACATCGATTCCCGTTCTCTCATAATCCCGCAGGGAAACCTTCTGTTCGATAACGATCAGGGCACCGGTCTTGACCTTGCCCATCTCCACACAGGCTTTGGTGATCTCATTAATGGTCTTCTCGGAAAATCCCTCGTCCACACGATGATTGTTGTCAAAAGGTAATACAGAACTGATAATATTCTTCTTGCCCAGTTCCTCCAATGCCTTTCTCAATTCCGGCTGTAGCACCACTATGAGGGCTGTCACCGCAAATCCCAGAACATTCTGGGCCATCCACAGGATGGTAGTCATACGGAAAAAATAAGCCAACAGCAAAAAAAAATGAGGATGACAACCAGACCCTTGAGCAATACCCATGCCCGGCTCGTCTTCATCCACACTAACGCATAATACAGTAGTACCGCAATGATCAGGATCTCGGCCACATCGCCGAAATCCATGGTTGTGCGGTAACTGCTGAAATTTTTAATATATTCTGCCAGCTTATCCCCTAATTGCATTTTCCATTAATCCCTTCAGAACAATTCTTCATAATCATCGGAGTCATCCTGAGGATTCGTGTGATTGCCGCCTATGGTGACACTTCTGCCACCGGACATCTCGTGTCCGCGGTAACCGCCCTGCTGTCCGTAAGGAACTCCGTTTCTGGCGGGGGTACGTTCTGTCACAACACTTCGGCCTGTTCCTTCTGAGGGCCTGCCGGTATGTGCCGTACTTCTGTAGGTCTGGCCTGCAGATCTCGTACCCTGTCCGGAGGTTCTGGTCTGCTGACCTGCCGGACGTCGCTGTGTATTGATTTTCTTCACTGTATTGGTGGGCGCCGCAACTGTCATTTTGGGCACTGCCTTTACATAGTAATAATACTCGTCATCTTCAAACTGTACTTTCTCCGTTCTGCTATAGTCCAGACAGAATCGGAAAAATTCTATGATCTTGCAGGCGATCAGCGTAACAACGGCACCTAACAGTGCGCTGACGATGGAGAGATTGGTATCGTACATCAGATCTCCCACCAGCAGGATCATCACTTCGATCATAACGCCGGCAACCATGGCAATGGTCCAGGAGTGATCCACACTCATTCTCCGGATCAGATACACCACGATCACGGTAATGGCAAATGCTGCGATCGTCACCAGCATTGCCTTGTTCCCCAGCATTCCGTCAATCAGCAGGCGCAGTTTGGCAGTGGCTTCCTCTGCTCCCATGGAGTTGATGGTCGGAGCATTGGTGATCACCGTCTGGAGCAGATAATACACCACAACACCGCAGCCTACAGATACGCAGGACGCCGGGGTTCCGATCAGTCCCATTGCCACAGGCATCACATAGGGCAGCTTCAGCATACAAAGCACCGGGGTCAGTACCACTACCAGTGCTTCCTTCGCGGTAAATCTGAGAAACAGCAGATACAGCAACAGGAAAACAACCAGCCCAACCGCCGCGGTTTCAATAGAGAGTGCATACATATGAAGCACTGCAAACATCATTGCAAAAAAAGCCATAAATCCGGTGGGCAGGAAAGAACACAGCAGCGATACGATCAGCACGATGGCCATGTTATCCAGCTTTGTCATATATCCCATTTTGCCGTTTATGATGCTCAGCACGATAAAGCTGAGTAAAACTTGATCACCGGCAGAATAAAAGCTTCATTTCTGCTGTAGATCTTCTTGAGATTCTCTCTTAATTCCAGTAAAGCAGTCATATTTCCTCCAGGTCAATCTGTGTAGGCCGTTTACTCATTGTAAATGGAATTCAACTTCTTCAGATTGTTATAATAGCATTTCAGGCTCTTTTTCGCCCGTGCATAGCGCAGAGAGCAGATCAGATAAGATGCCGCTCCATACACTACAACCGTTATTCCATAGTACAGCAGAACATTTTTTCCAAAACCGATCAGGTCCATCTTGTAAATATCCTGCATGAAATTCTCAAAATCATAGAACACAAACAACGCAAAGCAGACTCCATACGCGATCGTCGCGCACAGAATGGACTTCAACACCTGTATGGCAATGTAGTCACTGCGGAAATAACGGCCGATGGCCATATTCTTTTTGCCTTCATTCTCTTCATAAGATGCCATTTGCGTCATCAGTATGACTTTTTCTTCGTTCAGCATAATTCCTCCGCTTACAAATGCTTACAGATAACGCATTCTTTCTCCGTCTCTGGATGTTCTGGGGCTCTGCTGGGGCGCAGTCTGCTTCTTCGGCAGTACACTCTGCAGATCCATGGCCATATCATATTTGCACTTTTCGCAAAATCTTCCGCTGCGGATCGGTGCTCCGCATTTCTCACAGTTCAGCAGAATACTGGATCCTTCTGTCAGTTCCAGTCTCTCTTCTCTCAGCCACTGCTGGATCTGGGACGGCTCCACGTCACAGTTCTCCGATACATCCTGAATACTTACACCGGGGTTATTACGGATGTATTCCTTTACCTCCTGGAACTTGGCTTCCATCTTCTCACGGCAATGCGGGCACAGAAACGGTCCTGCCACATAGTTAAAAATATGTCCGCACATTCTGCAATTTCTTATATTCATAGTATCTCACACCTTCCTGATCATACACCAGACCCACAGGCCAATGTCACGCAATACACTTTTGACACTCCGTGCTCTTTTAACAGTGCTGCGATCTCATCCAGGGTCGTACCTGTTGTATAAATATCATCCACCAGAATAATCCGGTCATATAATTTTACATCATTTCTGCCTATAATAAAAGCCTTTTTCAAATTATTTTGCCGTTCTGTGGGATTTAAATGCTTCATCGGTGCTGTATTTCTCACCCGTTTTACCAGTTTCTCATCCACCGGCAGTTCCAGGCTTCTGCCCAAAGCCCTTGCCAGACATGCTGCCTGGTTATATCCTCTTTTCCGCAGTTTCCCACGGTACAGCGGCACCGGAACTATAACGTCCGGACGCACCCGGCCGATAAAATCTCCCAACAGACGCGCCATTTCTTCTCCGAAAAAATCACCGTATTCCTGCCGTCCACTATACTTAAAACGATAGATTGACGGAGCCACATCCCTGTATTCGTATAAAGTTCTGGCTCTGTCGTATTTATGTTCCCGGTGCATACAATCACCGCAATACTCCCGTTCCTCCGCCAGTTTCTTTCCGCAACGCATACACCACGGAGCCGTCACCGGCTTTAATTTAGGCAGACATTCCGGGCAGATTTTCCTGCCAAAAGGACGGACGATCCCGTCACAGACCGGGCATCTTCCGGGAAACAGCAGCTGTAATCCCGTTTCCTTTATTTTGCTTATGGTTTTTCTGATCTCTTTCTGCAATCTCAGGCTCCCGTTTTGTTTTCCGTCTACGGTGTATCATTTTCCGGCAGGCAGCAGATCTCCCGGATCCGCTGCTCCAATCCCGTATATCTGCGATTCTCGCTGACATTCTCGATCATGTTCCGCACGGTCTCACTGCTTCCCAGAATGGTGACACAGTTCCTGGCACGGGTAATTCCGGTGTACAGAAGGTTGCGGTTGAACAGCATTCTGGGGCCGCCCAACAGTGGCAGGATCACCGCAGGATATTCGCTTCCCTGGGACTTATGGATCGTAATGGCATAAGAGAGTTCCAGTTCCTCCAATGCCGAGAAAGGATAGTTGACCCGTCTTCCGTCATCGAATTCCACCAGCAGTGTGGACATGGTATCATTGATTTCCTTAACCCTTCCCATATCTCCGTTGAATACGCCCATTCCCTTGTCGATGGGAATATTGTATCTCCCGACGATCTCCCATTCGATCTGGTAATTGTTTTTGATCTGCATGACCTTATCGCCTTCCCGGAAAACGGTATTGCCATAGGCATGCTCCTTTTTATGAGGATCCGCTGGATTCAGATAACGCTGTAAGATCTCATTCAACGTCTCACAGCCCAGACTTCCCTTCCTCATAGGGGTCAGTACCTGAATATCAAAGGAGGTGGCTCCCACATATCTGGGCAGCATATCCTGAATCAGCTGGATCATGTGCTTATATATGACATTTACGTCATTTCTTTCCAGTAAAAAGAAATCCTTTGACTTATTGTCCAGAGTGATCTGCTCTCCTCTGTTAATCCGATGGGCATTGACGACAATGTCACTTTGTCCGGCCTGCCGGAAGATCTTCTCCAGAGTTACCGTGGAGAACGCCCGGCTGTTCATGAGGTCCCGCAATACCTGTCCGGGTCCCACACTGGGCAGCTGATCCACATCTCCCACCAGGATCAGTCGTGTTCCCGGAAGAATTGCTTTCAGAAGCGCCTGAAACAGTTGAATATCCACCATGGACATTTCATCAATGATCACCACATCCGCCTCTAAGGGGTTCTCCTGGTTCCGCTCGAAATTTGCCTTTCTGGTGTCGTCTTCCGACAGGGCACTGTTCAGTTCCAACAGACGATGAATGGTCTTCGCCTCAAATCCGGTGGCTTCCGTCATTCTCTTGGCTGCTCTGCCCGTAGGTGCTGCCAGAAAAATGTCCATGCCTTCCGATTCAAAGAATCGGATGATCATATTAATGGTGGTGGTTTTCCGGTGCCGGGACCTCCGGACAGGATAAACAGGCCATTTTTGATACTTTCCTCCACCGCTTTCAGCTGCAGTTCATCCAGTTCCATGGACAGATTTTCCGCCATGCGTTCCAGACGTTTGCGGATCGCTGCATCCTGGGAGGGAAGATTTCCTGCCTCCACCATAGGGATATTCAGATTCCTGAGCATATTGGCACAATTCAACTCCGCATAGTAATAAGAGGAAGCAAATACTGCTTCTCCCTTTGCCACAAGCTTTCGGTCCATGATAAGGTTATCCACCTGAGGACGGATATTTTCCTCTGATACCCCCAATAGTTCGGAAGCTCTGCGCAGCAGAAGATCCAACGGCAGATAACAATGACCTTCTCCCACCGCCTGCAGCAGGGTATACAGAATGCCACTGCGGATGCGGTAATCCGAGTCGGTATGAATGCCGATCTTCCCTGCGATCTCGTCCGCGATACGGAATCCCACACCACTGACATCCTCTGCCAGGCGATAGGGATTCTCCCGCATAACGCTGTACATTTCCATACCATAGGTATTATATATTTTTACGGCAAGAGTATTACTGATTCCGTATTGCTGTAAATAGACCAGTGCTTCCCGGAGATCCTTTTTTTCTTCCATCTGGATAGCGATCTCCTGTGCCTTGCGTTCGCTGATCCCCTTTACCTCAGCCAGACGCTCCGGCTCCTCCTCGATGATGCGGAAAGTATCGTCTCCGAATTTTTTTACGATTCTGGCTGCCAGTGCCTCACCGACTCCCCGGATTGCTCCGGAACCCAGATACCGTTCCATTCCCACGCGGTCGGTCGGTGTTACGGTCTCGTAGCTCTGGATCTTGAACTGTCGGCCGTATACGGGATGTTCTATGTATTCTCCCTCTGCGGAAATATTTTCTCCCTGGGTCAGTCCTTTGCACATACCGACACAGGTCATCTCTTCCCCTTCTGTCGACAGGATCATTACCGTATATCCGTTTTCACTGTTTTGAAACACAATATGGTCTACAAAACCTGTAATCGTCTCCATTTTTATTCCTCATACTATCTGTCTGTTGATTTGTGGGTTTCAAGGCTGTTCTCTCCGAATTGGGAAGAGGTCACCGCGGTGGCGGCGTAAGATAAAAAAGATCAGGGCTGCCAGAAATGGCAGCCCGAAGTCGCTACTCAAGATTGTAATTACGCTTCATCTGCTCATATAGCATCTGTGCCAGTCCCAGACTGTTCTGCTCCGTAGAGTCGGATGCGATCTGCTGTACCATCTCATCCTTATAGTAATCCATAAGCTGGGAGTTGGAAGAAGAAGTCTCATCGCTCTCAGGGATGGTCTTCATCATTTCCTTGAACATCTGCTCCAGGAAATAAGCCTCGAACTGCTTGCAGGCATCCATCAGTTCATCGTCTGTTGCTTTGGTGTAGTCCGAACCGTTTAACTGGTTCTGCAATTTGGAAGCCGTCTGGTTCGCCGCATTGGTGTATGCGGTGCTGTCCAGAGCGGAACTGCCGTATATAGAAGAGATATCCATAATTTATCCTTTCTAAATTCCACGGTAATGCGACGGGCATTCGCCCTATCAAACCGTAATCTGACGTCTCTGCCTGCAAGCAGGCGAATCGTCCCTACAATGCGACGGGCATCCCCTGCAAGACGAGCTTGCAGGGATGCCCGTCGCATTCGCCCTGTCAGGCCGCAATCTGGTGATTTCGCCTGCTAGCAGTCGAATCACCATCTTGCACCCTGCCCCGTCTCATTACCTACGCAGGTTGTTGGCCTGCTGTAGCATCTCATCGGATGCTGTGATGGCTTTGGAGTTGAGTTCGTAGGCACGCTGTGCAACGATCATGTTGACCATCTCGTCTACGACCTGTACATTGGAGCTTTCCAGATATCCCTGGATAATACTGCTCTTTTCTACATTATTATTTCTTGCTTCGTTGATAGCCTGTCCGCTGGCTGCGGTCTGCTGATACAGGCTGTCTGCCAGTCTTTCCAGTCCGTTCGGATTATTGAACTGGAAAACACCTATTGTGATGCCGATAGGCTGAGGATTGTTCTTTGCATCGGGATAACACAGACTTCCGTCCTTGCTGACTGTAATATTGCTCATCACATAATTGCTGCCCAGAACAATTGCTTTACCCTGTGTATCCAGTACCGGAAGTCCATCAGAAGTAGCCAGCATATTGCCGCCGTTGGCTGCAAGAGTAAACTTCAGATTACCGTTTCTGGTGTAGTAGGTATTGCCGTCCGCTCCTCTTACTGCAAAGAAACCCTTGCCATCAATTGCAAATGCGGTGTCGCTGTCGGATGCTGTCAGACTTCCTTCCTTAAATACGGAACTGATGGAAGCATTTCTTACACCGAGACCTACCTGCGCACTGCTGGGCTTGGTATCTCCGTTTGCGGAAGTTGTCTTCGTCTGGATGTTCTGGTATAACAGGCTCTTGAATTCATTCACCTGTGTTTTGTAACCTGTGGTGTTTACGTTTGCCAGATTGTTGGCAATCGTATCCACATTTGTCTGCTGTGCGATCATGCCGGTCGCTGCTGTCCATAAGCTTCTGACCATATGTAGTCTCCTCTCACAATGTCCCTTATGTCATCCATGACCTGATTTTTTATCCTGAAAATATTCTATAATCAGTTATCGGCTGTCCCAGCCGAATTCATTACTACAGTTTACCAATCTGGTTCGCTGCTACATCCAGAGTGCCATCAATGGTCTGGACCACCTTCTGGTTGGATTCATATGCTCTGGTAATGGAGATCAGATTTACCATCTCGGATACAATCTGTACATTTGCCATCTCCAGATAGCCTGACTTCACCTGTGCATCTGCCGTAGTCGTTTTGGCCCCTTCAATGGGCTGATAATAGGTCTCTCCATATTTTTCCAGGTAATCATAATCTTCAAAGTCCGTCACCTGAATTCTGGCAACTGCCTGATCGTTCTGATAAATCGTACCGTCATCGGTGATCTTGGAATCCAGCAGTGTGTTCAGGCGGATCCTCCTGTTCTGGGTATCCAGAACATAGTCACCCTCTTCCGTTACCAGATATCCATCCTTATTCAGTGTAAACTGTCCTGCACGGGTGTATTTGGTGTCGGTCTCTCCTGCCTTATTGGTAAATTCAATGGCAAAAAAGCCATCTCCAGCTAATGCCAGATCATAGGTATTATCCGTAATGCGGAAAGATCCCTGGGTATAATCGGTATAATTCTCTCCGATCTTCACTCCGGGATTTTTGATACCGATCTTCTGGACATTTCTCATGCCTACCGACTGGTCCTTGATCTTGACCGTCAGCACATCATTAAAGGACTGGCTGGTGGATCCTTCCTTTTTATATCCGACGGTAGATGCATTGGCCAGATTGTTGGTCATGATATCCATTCTGTTCTGTTCGTTTACCATACCGGTGTAAGCGGTATACAAGCCTTTAACCATTCATATCCTCCATTTGCGGCTGCGATCCTTCGACAAATGTACGGCATCCTGCCTTAGTCTATCTTTTCCGGTTCCCCGGAGCTGTCTGTGTTACTCTCTGTAGCCTGCCAGGAACTCTACGTATTTACCGGTTCCAATGGCCACTGCTGTCATGGGATCCTCTGCTGTCATGGTGTTGATACCTGTCTTGGCAGAGATCAGATCTTCCAGACCGCGCAGCAGGCTTCCACCTCCGGTCAGTACGATTCCTCTGTCTGCAATATCGGCTGCCAGCTCAGGGGGAGTCTTCTCCAGTACGCTGTGAATGGTCTCCACGATCTGTGCGGTAGTCTCGCGCAATGCCTCCTCGGTCTCCTCGGAAGACACCTTAACAGTCTTGGGCAGACCGGTCACGAGGTTACGTCCTCTGACATCCATATAATCCACTTCCGCTCTCTTGTAGCAGGAACCGATCTTGATCTTCAGATCCTCTGCGGTTCTCTCACCGATGAGCAGATTATGTTTTTTACGCATATAACGCACAATGGCTTCATCAAAATCATCGCCTGCGATCTTGATGGAAGCACTGACTACAGTACCTCCCAGAGATATGACTGCGATATCGGAAGTACCGCCGCCGATATCTACGATCATAGTACCGCAAGGCTTGGAAATATCAATACCCGCACCGATAGCAGCTGCGATGGGTTCCTCAATAATGGAAACCTCTCTGGCACCTGCCTGGTAGGTAGCATCTTCTACTGCCTTCTTCTCTACCTCTGTAACGCCGCTGGGAACACAGACAGCGATACGAGGCTTACGGAAAGTTCTCTTCCCCAGCGCTTTCTGGATAAAGTATTTCATCATTTTCTCGGTTACGGTATAATCAGAGATAACGCCCTGACGTAACGGTCTTACGGCTACGATGTTGCCGGGAGTTCTTCCCAGCATCAGTCTTGCATCCTCACCGATGGCTTTAATCTTATTTGTATCTCTATCAAAAGCTACAACAGAGGGCTCCTTTAATACAACGCCCTTTCCTCTGATGTATACCAGAATGCTGGCGGTACCTAAATCAATTCCGATATCTGTGCACTGCATCTTTTTTATTACCCCTTTCCGATGGTATCTATCTATAAGTCTTGACTCTACACGCTTATTTTAGTCATATACATCATATTATAACTGAATTTTTTCCATTTTCATAGAGGGTAATTCTTAAAATTTGATAACTATTCAGAATCAGGGAGCCATGAAGTACTAGCTAATCAGAGCGTTTTGCGAATGGGGGTCTGAATAGTTATCGTAGTTTCTTGTCCTTCTCCAGCATCTTTTTCACATAGTAACCGGTGTAGGATTTTTTCACCTTGACGATTTCTTCCGGGGTTCCCTTGGCGATCACTGTACCGCCGCGGTCTCCGCCTTCCGGTCCCATATCGATGATATAATCCGCGGTCTTGATCACATCCAGATTATGCTCGATGACAACCACCGTGTTGCCGCCGTCCGCCAGTCTGTGCAGGATCTCCACCAGCTTATGGACATCCTCAAAATGCAGTCCTGTGGTAGGCTCATCCAGGATATAGATGGTCCTGCCGGTACTTCTTCTGGAAAGCTCCGTGGCCAGCTTGATACGCTGTGCCTCACCACCGGACAGGGTAGTGGAAGGCTGTCCCAGCTTTACATAGGAAAGTCCCACATCGTAGAGCGTCTGGATCTTTCTGCGGATAAACGGTACATTTTTCGAAGAAAGGTTCAATGCTTCTTCCACCGTCATATCCAACACATCAAAAATACTCTTGCCTTTGTATTTTACATCCAGTGTCTCACGGTTGTATCTCTTACCGCCGCAGACCTCACAGGGCACATAGACATCCGGCAGGAAATGCATCTCGATCTTGATGATACCATCGCCACCGCAGGCCACATCTTCCGCCCTTTGACATTGAAGCTGAATCGTCCCTTGCTGTAACCCCTTGGCCTTTGCGTCCGCCGTAGAAGCAAACAGATCGCGGATCAGATCAAATACTCCGGTATAAGTAGCGGGGTTGGATCTGGGAGTCCGTCCGATGGGAGACTGGTCAATGTTGATGACTTTGTCCAGCTGTTCCACACCTTCGATACCCTTGTGTCTGCCGGGAATGCAGCGGGCACGGTTCAATTCTCTCGCCAGATGCTTGTAGAGGATCTCATTCACCAGTGAACTTTTTCCGGAACCGGAGACACCGGTGACACAGGTCATCACACCCAGAGGAATTTCTACATCTACGTTTTTCAGGTTGTTTTCCTGAGCTCCCAGTACTTTGATCCAGCCGGTGGGAGTCCTTCTGGTTTCCGGTACGGGAATCCGCTTTTTGCCGCTGAGGTACTGTCCCGTAATGGATTCCGGAATCTTCATGATCTCTTCTGCTGTGCCGCAGGCAATGACCTCTCCGCCGTGGGAACCGGCTCCCGGACCAATGTCCACGATATAATCCGCTGCCAGCATGGTGTCTTCATCATGCTCTACCACTACCAGAGTGTTCCCCAGATCCCGCAGGTTCTTCAGAGTATTCAACAGTTTGTCATTATCTCTCTGGTGCAGGCCGATGCTGGGCTCGTCCAGAATATAGCATACACCCACCAGTCCGGAACCGATCTGGGTAGCCAGACGGATACGCTGTGCTTCACCGCCGGACAGGGTAGCCGTAGCTCTGGCCAGGGACAAATATTCCAGTCCCACATCCACCAGAAATCCTACTCTTGCACGGATCTCTTTCAACACACGTTCGCCGATGAACTGCTGCTGTTTCGTCAGCGTCATGGTGTCCAGAAATTTCTGCAGATCGCGGATGGACATGGATGTGATCTCATAAATATTCTTGTCGCATACGGTAACCGCCAGAGATTCTTTTTTCAGGCGCATGCCCTTACATTCCTTACAGGGTGTGATGCGCATGAAGGTCTCGTATTCCTGCTTACTGCTCTCGGAAGCCGTCTCACGATAGCGGCGCTCCACATTTTTGATCAGGCCTTCAAAGGCTACGGGATACACGCCGCTGCCGCGCTGGCCGGTATAATGCACCATGACTTCTTTGCCGTTGGTGCCGTGGATCAGGATATCATGGATCTTCTGAGGATAATCCTCGAAAGGGGTATCCAGATCAAAATTGTATTCCTTCGCCAGTGCCCGCAGAATAGCATTGGTAAAGCTGGACTTGTCCGCACAGGACTGCCAGCCCATGACCGTGATGGCTCCCTCATTGATGCTGAGTCTCTTGTCCGGGATCATCAGATCCTCGTCGAATTCCATCTTATATCCCAGGCCGAAGCATACCGGGCAGGCACCGAAAGGATTGTTGAAGGAAAAGCTTCTGGGTTCCACTTCGCTGACACTGATACCACAGTCCGGACAGGAAAAGCTCTGGCTGAAATTCACCGGTTCGCCGCCGATCACATCCACCACCAGCAGCCCCTCTGCCAGTTCCAGTACGTTTTCAATAGAGTCTGTCAGACGGCGCTGAATACCATCCTTTACCACCAGACGATCTACCACGATGTCGATATTGTGCTTGATATTTTTATCCAGTTTGATCTCTTCCGTCAGTTCATACATGCTGCCGTCGATCCGTACCCGGACATAACCGCTTCTCTTGGCACGCTCCAGCACCTTGGCATGCTCGCCCTTGCGGCCTCTGACCACAGGGGCCAGCAACTGGATCTTCGTGCCTTCTCCCATGTTCATGATCTGATCCACCATCTGATCTACAGTCTGCTTGGCAATCTCTGCCACACTTCGGGCAGTGGGGAATGCCGATCCTCGCATACAGCAGACGGAAATAGTCATAAATCTCTGTTACCGTACCGACGGTAGAACGAGGGTTACGGTTGGTGGATTTCTGGTCAATGGAGATAGCGGGGGACAGTCCTTCGATGCTTTCCACATTGGGCTTCTCCATCTGGCCCAGGAACTGTCTCGCATAGGAGGACAGGGATTCCATGTAGCGTCTCTGTCCCTCTGCATAGATCGTGTCGAATGCCAGAGAGGACTTACCGGAACCGGACATACCGGTCAATACCACCAGCTCGTTTCTGGGAATGTCCACATTAATGTTTTTCAGGTTATGTTCATTGGCACCCCGGATCTTAATGTACTCCCGGGGATGCATCTTCTTTGCTTCTTCCATTGTCTTGCCTTTCTTAAATAAAATATCGTTCTCCAATTATTCAGAGCTCCATTCGCAAAATCGCATCTTTGATGCTTTACTTTTATTCCATATCATTTAATTGTTTCTTTAATTCAAGCATTTTATCTCTAAGTTCTGCTGCCGCTTCGAAATTCAGGTCTGCCGCTGCTTTCTGCATCTTCTTCTGGATCTCGCCGATCAGCTTCTCCAGTTCCTTCTTCGTCATGGATTCGGGATCCTTCTCAAAGCGTACCTCTTCCTTGGCGATTACCTTGGAGATGCTGATAAGATCACGCACCGCCTTTTTAATAGTCTGGGGGGTGATACCATGTTCTTCATTATATTTCATCTGGATCTCACGACGTCTGTTGGTCTCATCCAGTGCTTCCCGCATGGAGTCCGTGATGGTGTCCGCATACATGATGACATGGCCTTCCGCATTACGGGCCGCACGGCCGATGGTCTGGATCAGGGAAGTCGCACTTCTAAGGAATCCTTCCTTATCTGCATCCAGAATGGCCACCAGAGTGATCTCCGGAATATCCAGACCCTCTCGCAGCAGGTTGATACCTACCAGTACATCGAACACATCCAGACGCATATCCCGGATGATCTGGGCACGCTCCAGCGTATCAATGTCAGAATGCAGATATTTCACCCGAATACCGACTTCCTTCATATAATCCGTAAGATCCTCTGCCATCCGCTTGGTCAGTGTGGTGATCAGTACCTTATGATGCTGTGCGATCTCCTTGTTGACCTCTCCGATCAGGTCATCGATCTGTCCCTCTACCGGGCGCACCTGTACTTCCGGATCCAGCAGACCTGTGGGACGAATGATCTGTTCTGTCCGCAGCAGTTCATGCTCCTTCTCATAATCGGAAGGAGTGGCGGATACGAACATCATCTGGTCGATATACGCCTCGAATTCCTCAAAGTTCAACGGTCTATTATCCAGTGCCGAGGGCAGACGGAAACCGTAGTCCACCAGTGTCTGCTTTCGCGAGCGGTCCCCGGCATACATACCGCGGATCTGTGGGATCGTCATATGGGACTCGTCCACGATGATCAGGAAATCATCCGGAAAAAAGTCCAACAGCGTCATGGGCGGTGCTCCCGCAGGAAGTCCGTTCAGATGTCTGGAATAGTTCTCGATACCGGAACAGAAACCGGTCTCCCGGAGCATCTCAATATCGAAATTCGTCCGTTCCGCAATCCGCTGGGCCTCGATCAGCTTGTCTTCGCCCTTGAAAAACTGTACCCGTTCCTTCATCTCTTCTTCGATATTGTCACAGGCTGCCTTGATCTTCTCCTGAGACACCACATAATGGGATGCCGGGAAGATCGCCACATGATTCAGCTCTGCATGAATTTTTCCTGTAAGAGGCTCTACCTCTGCGATCCGGTCGATCTCATCCCCGAAAAATTCGATACGGATGAGATAATCGCCGCCCTGTGCCGGATATACTTCCACCACATCTCCCCTGACACGGAAAGTGGCACGCTGAATATCCATATCGTTGCGGTTGTACTGAATATCGATCAGTTCCCGCAATACCTCGTCACGATCCTTCACCATGCCGGGACGCAGGGATACGATCAGATCCTGATATTCGTCGGGGCTTCCCAGACCATAGATACAGGACACGCTGGCCACTACCACCACATCCCTGCGTTCCGCCAGGGATGCTGTCGCTGACAGACGCAGTTTATCGATCTCATCATTGATGGAAGAATCCTTGGCAATATAAGTGTCCGAAGACGGCACGTAAGCCTCCGGCTGATAATAATCGTAATAGGAGACAAAATATTCCACGGCATTTTCCGGGAAAAATTCCTTCATTTCCCCGTACAGCTGCCCCGCCAGTGTCTTGTTGTGGGAAATAATCAGCGTTGGCTTATTCAGTGCCTGAATAACATTTGCCATCGTAAAGGTCTTTCCCGAACCGGTCACACCCAGCAATGTCTCAAACTGATTGCCCTGCCGGAAGCCTTCCACCAGCTCCGCAATGGCCTGCGGCTGGTCTCCGGTAGGCTGATATTCGGAATGTAATTTGAATTGTGAGGGTTCGTTCGATGGATTCATGATGCCTCTCCGTGCAAATATGTTACTGGAATAACACAGTTCGTGAACGTATTCGGTTCTAAAATCATACAGACATGATCCTGTTCCCGGATACGTTCACGGCTGAACTGTTATCTATTTTTTCACGTTACGCACAGATTATAGCAGAATTTTTTTGAAAAGTACAGATGAATTCGAAAATATGTTCGGTTTGCTGTTTCCTCTCCACATCACAGCGCACAGACGTTTTCCGGCTTTCCGTCCAAATAAGCGTACACGTTGGAAAACTCAATCTTCGCTCTGCGCACCATGGCTTCTTCCGACAGAAATGCCACATGAGGTGTCAGAAGCGTATTTTTCGCATGCAGCAGAGGTTCCTCTGCCGGGATCGGCGGTTCACAGTCGAACACATCCACCGCGGCTCCCGCGATCCGTCCTTCGTTCAAAGCCTGTGCCAATGCTTTGCTGTCCACGATCGGTCCTCTTGCGCAGTTAATGAAAATGGCGGACTTTTTCATCAGTGCGATCTTCTCTGCACTGATCATGCCTCTGGTCTCCTTATTATTCGGCGTATGCAGGGAAATAATATCACACTCTCTCAACAGGTCATCCAGCGGTTTGTATGCAATTCCTGCTGCCTTCACTTCTTCTCTTTCGTGTCTGGCATAGGCATAGACTTCCGCACCGAATGCCTGGAAAAGCTTCGCTGTCATGAAACCGATCTGACCGCAGCCGATGATTCCCACCTTTTTGCTCCGGATCTCTCTGCCACACAGTCCTGCGCTGGTACCGCCGTTTCTCACCGCCTGATCCGCCTGCTGCAGATAACGCAAAAAAAGCATTCGTATCACTACAAATGCTTCTTTGCATGAATGATAATATTTTTCGTTTATTTCTTGTTGTGGCTTATATTATCACTTAACTTTTTACTTTTCAAGTGCTTTTTGCACAATTTTATATTTTTCTTCCTGTGCATGATGCACATTCTCTACACGATAAAGTGTTCCACATTTTGCTGAAGTTTGTCCGCAGCAATTCTTGTAGCCTCCGCTTTTTCCTTGATCTCGTTGGCTCTTTCTACGATTATCCCCGTCTTATCCGCAATATCCGTAGTTCCCGAAGCCCCTTCGGTAGCTGCCTTGCTGACTTCGTTGATTGCCTCCATGACACCGCTGATAGATGCCAACAGTTCTTCGGAGGAGGCAGAGAAATCCGTTACCAGTCCATCGATCTGACCGGCATCATTACTGTAAGAATCCGCCATACCGGAAAATGCTGCAAAGCTGTCCACCATATCTGTTCCGACAAATCCCAACAGCTTCTGTGTTCCTTCTGCCAGATTGTTTACAGCATCCATCACATTGTTGGTCACATCCTGGATATGAGAGACGGCTGCCTTGGACTGTTCTGCCAGCACACGAATTTCCTCCGCCACCACAGCAAATCCTTTTCCGGCTTCTCCCGCACGTGCTGCCTCAATGGATGCATTCAGTGCCAACAGATTCGTCTGTCCCGTGATCTGCATAATAGATTCTGCCAGAACTCCAATCTGGTTGACTACTTTAATTTCCTCCAGTGCCTTGGTCAGTCCTTCGTTGATCTCTTCATGAATGGCTTTGGTACGCTGATCATTTTGTGTAATATCCTTCTTGATTCCTACCGCACGCTCACGGATCGCATCTGCTTCGGTGGCACCATCCTGAGAACGTGTCGCAATATTCTTCGCTGCACTCTCAATCTCATGAGACATAGCATTGATCTCTTCAGAAGATGCCGCTGTCTCTTCCATTCCGGCTGCCAGTTCCTCTGTGGTAGCGGACACATCCTCGATCTGTTCATCCAGAGCCTGAATACTGTTATCAATATTCTGTACCATATTGTTGATCTCTGCAGCCTGCTCTTTGACTTCACCGATCAGTCCACTCATCTCTGTCCTCATAGACTCCAGAGAGACTGCCAGCCGTCCGAAATCATCACGGCGTTTTAAAAGCTTATCTCCCATAGTTTTTGAGAAATCTCCCTGTTCCATCACGCCGATGGATGCCACACATTTTTTGAGCGGCTGGACGATGCTGATAATAATGAAAACCAGAAGGACGATCACGATTGCACCTTCTATAAGTGTCGATGCAATGAACATCGTCAGTCTTCCTGTCACATAACCGGAAAATTCATCACCTACCGTGACAATCTTATCATCAATATAGTCGGTGTAATTTCCTGTGCCGATGACCCACTGGAACGGTTCAAACGCTTTGCTGTAGGAACGTTTGGGAGAGGATTCCGTCTCTCCTTCCTTTGGGAACACATAATCTACATAACCACCATCCGGCTCCTGTCCCATGCGGATGATTTCCTTTACCATCTGGTACCCGTTAGCATCCTTGGTCTCCATACGGTTTGTACCTTCTGTTGCACTTCCCAGCAGTACCACATTGGTTCCGTCATACTGATCCACCCAGAAATATCCCGAATCTCCGTAGCGAAGCTGGCGGATTTCATCCGCCGCAAGTTTCCTGGCCTCTGCTTCGGTATAGACACCAGCCTGATACTGATCATAAATGGTCTGGCAGAGCGAGATCACATTATCTACCTGCTGCTTGATCTGTTCATCGTAGGCCTCCCGCTCATCAGTCTCCATGGTGTCTAATGCTTTGGACTGCAATTCTTTCATGCTTTGTGCTGAAAAGATAGTACACAACAACAGTGCAGCCATCGTTGCCAGTATTACTATGATCATTTTCGTCTGTACTTTTATATTGTTCATAAGATTCCCCTTTTCTGTTTGTCCGTTTTTGCAGATCTCCTACCTTAATTTTATGTTTATCTTATCACATTTTACAATTCTCTTCAACTTTGTGTGGTCTTTTTGTGTATTATTGCCAACTTTTATTCATAATCAGGGAAATTTCACCATGAATATCTGAGATATTTCCGGACAACAAAAAACCTCAGTAGATTTCTCTACTGAGGTTCCTATTCGCAGGTCAACCCCTGCTTCGCAGGGCTACAAGGATTCGAACCTTGAAATGACGGAGTCAGAGTCCGTTGCCTTACCGTTTGGCGATAGCCCTATGTCGTTTACTTGATGAAGTATACACTATCTGTTCCTTTTTTGCAATACCTAATTTAAAAAAATTTTAAAAAAATATATGAAATTGGAACAATTTCCGTAAAATCATCGCATAAACACTGTGATATAGGGGTAATCCTTCCTCTCTGCAGGCTTAAAATCCTCCATCAACCAGTTCCAGATAAAGCTGTTCTCTCCTTCCTGGGCAATATCTCCATAACAGCTTTCAAATACCACCACATTCGGATATCTGTCCGGATTGATCTTCCAGTAGTCCAACAGACGCTCATCATAGATCATAGAGCAGATCGTATCGGGGGATGCCTGCTTATGTTCTCCGAGCATACAATAGAACTGGGACGGTCCCACATAAAGCACGGTACTGCCGTCCGGCACGGCCTCCGGCCATACAGCCAGATTATTGTTGTAACGGTATGCAGTCATATAATCCGTGAGGATTCCGGCGCGTAATCCCTCTCTGTTGATGCCACGCACATTTTGAATCACATAGGCATGATATTCCTGGGATCCCAGAATCAGCCAGGTATAGGAAAATGCATTCCCAAGCACAAGGATCAGGCACAGGATCTGAATTGCCTTCTTTCCTGCGGTGTTTTCCTTCTGCCAGTAGTCTCCCAGACATACCAGTCCGGCCACTGCTCCCATAATGAGATAGGTGACCAGCAGCATCGGTCCCCAGTTAGACAACAGAAGTACCGAAAAATAATTGACAAATGCCAGCAGGATCAGTTCATAGAACAGCTTTTCCGTCTTGTCTCTGCGCAGATAGGTATAACATCCCGCCAGGGATACTGCCATCAGCAAAAGCTGCGGGTAAATTGCATTAAAGGAACTGAACAGCCAGAACCAGATCTGGATCAGAAATACAATTACGAAAAACAGCATGCCCGGAAGCTGTAGCAGTCCGGGAAGTTTTTTCTTCCATACCTTCTCTATAAACCATCGGATTCCCAGAGACACCAGCAGGGCACACAGAAGGATCATGGCCATCTCTCCCAGGCTTGACCCCCATCCCAACAATTTTTCTCCCACAGTAGTCTGATGGGACCCCTCTCCCAGGATCTCGCCTGCCATCTCCAACATTTTCTGCGGTGTCATATAACTCAGAAGATATGTAAACATTACTGCCGCACTTGCCACACAGGGCAGTACATAAGCACAGAGTTCTTTCCATTTTTTCTCTGATCTGTGCACCAGCAGAAATACCAGGCAGCACAAAAATACCAGTACCATACTGGGATAAGCCAGCACATCACAGGTCATGAATATACCTGCCAGCACCAGCCACCGCAGATTTCCTTCCACTGTTCTGCCCTCGGAATCTTTGTTGCCAAAGTAACGCAGCAGACACAGCACCATAAGTGCAAAGAACCAGTTATGAAGATTGGAATACTCCGGAATAAAAATGGACTTGGGTGTTGTCACATAGTAGAGAAGCCCCATCAGTGCTGCCACATTCTCATCCATCTGCGGCACCGTCCTGCGGATCGTCTTATACAGAAAGACGCTGACGCACGCCTGGATTGGGAAAAATACGAGCCGCAAAAACAGGTTCAGATAGTTCACTCCACCGGTCAGCTTCACAAACAGCCTGATAAAAACCGCCGTAAAAATGGCAGAAGTCTGGTGTGGTTCCCACATTTCCAACAGCAGCCGGTCTCCCATGGCAAGACGATACCCCCGCCATGATGCCATAGCCTTCGTCCGTATCTGCACCAATAAATAAATTTTTTGCCGTATATGCAATGATTGCAAGAATACAGATAATTTTCCAAAATTTCTTATTTTTCAGTATATTTTTCATCATGCAGTTATCATAACACAGGATTTTCCCCATAGCAATGCCAAGAAACATACATAACTGCAAAACGAGGCTCACCATCATATGGCAAGCCCCGTTTTCATTCAACACAATGAGAGAAACGTATTATGGTATTTTGCAACGCTATTTATACTTCAAAGATCAGATCGCCGTAGGTGGGTACCGGCCATACCTTCTTGTCGACCATCATTTCCAGTTCATCCACGGGAGTTCTCAGGTCATCCATTGCGGTATGTACCACATCTTTATAGAAGAAAGCAAGCTTCTTGGGATCCTCGATACCTGCTGCCTCAGCCAGCTTATCCTCCAGAGCAGTCTCTGCAGCCTGTGCCTCAGCCAGCTTCTCGGAAATGCTCTTCAGTACAGTGGTCTGTACGGTTGCATCCGCACCTGCACTCTTAACAGCCAGTACGGTATCCGCCAGAGTCCTGGTATACTCCATAACTGCGGGAATGTACTGCTTCTTCGCCATATCTACCATGGTCAGAGCTTCGATGTTGATGGTCTTGGAGTAGGTCTCATACAGAACCTCCTCGCGGGATTCCAGCTCAGCCTTGGTGAAGATACCGAACTTCTCGAACAGTTTGATAGACTTTTCGGTGGTCAGAGTCTCGGAAGCTTCTACCATGGACTTGATGTTGGGAAGTCCTCTTCTGGCTGCCTCTTCTACCCATTCCTCGGAATAGCCGTTGCCGTTGAAGATGATTCTCTGATGCTCGGTCAGGTACTTCTTGATCAGATCGTGTACGGCAATATCGAAATCGTCTGCTTTCTCCAGAATGTCTGCCGCCTCGCAGAAAGCCTCTGCTACGATAGCATTCAGAGTAGTGTTGGGGCTGGCGATGGAGTCTGCACTACCTACCATACGGAACTCAAACTTGTTGCCGGTGAAAGCAAACGGTGAAGTTCTGTTACGGTCGGTGGCATCCTTATCCAGATCCGGCAGAGTGGATACACCGGTCAACAGTTTACCGCCCTGGATAGAATGCGTTGCATCACCGGTCTCAACCAGCTGCTTTACCACATCCTCCAGCTGCTCGCCCAGGAATACGGAAATGATGGCAGGGGGTGCCTCGTTAGCTCCCAGTCTGTGATCGTTGCCGACATCGGATGCACTCTGACGAAGCAGATCTGCATGGGTATCTACGGCTTTCAGGATACATGCCAGTACTAACAGGAACTGGATGTTCTCGTTAGGAGTATCGCCGGGATCCAACAGGTTGACACCGTTATCGGTTCCCAGGGACCAGTTGTTATGCTTACCGGAACCGTTCACTCCGGCGAAAGGCTTCTCATGCAGCAGGCAGGTCATACCGTGACGTCCTGCTACTTTCTTCATGGTCTCCATAACCAGCTGGTTATGATCTACCGCAATGTTGGCGGTCTCATAAATAGGAGCCAGCTCGTGCTGTGCGGGAGCCACTTCGTTATGCTGTGTCTTGGCGGTTACGCCCAGCTTCCACAGTTCAATGTTCAGATCCTTCATGAAGGAACCGATTCTCTCGCGGATAGTACCGAAGTAATGATCCTCCAGCTCCTGTCCCTTGGGTGCGGGTGCACCGAACAGGGTACGTCCTGCGAAGATCAGGTCTTCACGCTTTAAGTATTTGTCTCTGTCTACCAGGAAATATTCCTGCTCCGGTCCCACGCTAGCTACGACCTTGGTAGCTTCGGTATTGCCGAACAGTCTTACGATACGCAGTGCCTGTGTGCTGACTGCTTCCATGGAACGAAGAAGCGGTGTCTTCTTATCCAGTGCCTCACCCTTGTAAGAACAGAATGCAGTGGAATGCAGAGGATCACGCCGGTTGCATCCTCTTTCAGGAATGCGGGAGAGGTGATATCCCATGCAGTATAGCCTCTTGCCTCGAAGGTAGCTCGTAAGCCTCCGGAGGGGAAGGAAGATGCATCGGGCTCGCCCTTGATCAGCTCCTTACCGGAGAACTCCATGATCATCTTGCCGTACTCATCGGGATGGGTTACGAATGCATCGTGCTTCTCTGCGGTGATTCCGGTCAGAGGCTGGAACCAGTGGGTATAATGGGTGGCACCGTTCTCGATGGCCCAATCCTTCATTGCCTTTGCTACAACATCAGCGGTGGCCAGAGACAGCTCTCCGCCGTGATCAATGATCTTCTTCACTTCTTTGTATACGCTCTTGGGTAATCTTTCCCTCATCTTACCCAGAGTGAATACCTTACTGCCAAAGATTTCTTCCACGTTTAATACTTCACTCATCTTCGTTTCCTCCTTATTCTTGCTATTTTCCATGCTTCCTGCGACTTACTTGCACAGTTGCTATTCAGAACTTACATGCGCAAAATCGCATCTTCGATGCTTTCCTTTTGCTTATGTAAGTTACTTCGCCGAATAACTATCGTTACATCTTCTTGCGCATGCAAGCATTCGCCGAAGATGTACGATAGTTACGGCTCTGAATAGCAACAAAAAAAGGCGCTACACTTCCTAGTGTAAACGCCTTCGTTTCGCATTGAAAAATATTAACTTGTGAGGATCGCTCCTCTATGGCTCATTACTATACAACAGATTTTTTTTGAATGCAATACCTTTTTTGAAAAAATTGTAACTATTCAGAACTCCATTCGCAAAATCGCCTCTACGAGGCTTTACTTTTGCATCCGAAGCGATCTCTGAAGTGCTCTATACCTCAAACAACAGATCCGCATAGGTCGGGAACGGCCAGTACTTCTTGTCTACCAGCTTTTCCAGTTCATCCGCAGGTTTTCTCAGTGCGTTCATTGCCACCATGACTTCATCATGATAACAGAATGCCTGCTCTTTGCCTCTCTCCATGGCAGATGCCTTTTTCTCCACCTCGAGAAGTGCCTCGGATGCCTTTTCCATCTCTGTCAGCTTCTGTGTGATCTGCTGCAACATACGGGTAGGCACGTAGGTGTCTCCGCCAGCTTCCGTAATAGCAATAACAGCATCTGCCAGCGACTTGCTGTATTTCATGACTGCAGGAATGATCTGCTTGTTTGCCATATCCACCATAGTCAGTGCCTCGATATTGATGGTCTTTGCATAGGTCTCGTACAGTACCTCCGCGCGGGAACGCAGCTCTGCCTCGGTGAAAATACCGAACTTTTCAAACAGATGGATAGCCTTGGGAGTAGTCAGAGTATCTACTGCTGCTACCATGGAAGGAATATTGGGCAGTCCTCTTCTGGCTGCTTCCTCTTCCCATTCCCTGGCATAACCGTTGCCATTGAAAATAATACGCTGGTGCTCCGTCATATATTCCTTGATCAGATCATGGACTGCCATATCGAAATCTTCCGCACCTTCCAGACGGTCTGCAGCTTCGCAGAACGCCTCTGCCACAATGGCATTCAGGGTGGTGTTGGGGCTCCCGATGGAATCCTCGCTTCCCACCATACGGAATTCAAATTTATTTCCTGTAAAGGCAAACGGTGAAGTACGGTTTCTGTCGGTAGCATCCTTTACAAAATCCGGCAATGTGGATACACCGGTGCGAAGTACACCGCCTTCTTTCAGATTGTCTGCTTTACCGGTCTCCACCAGCTGTGCCACCACATCCTCCAGCTGTTCGCCCAGGAAGATCGAAATAATGGCAGGGGGTGCCTCGTAACCGCCCAGTCTGTGATCGTTACCTACATTGGACGCACTCTGACGCAGCAGATCCGCATGGGTATCTACAGCTTTCATGATACATGCCAGTACCAGCAGGAACTGAATATTTTCATTGGGGGTCTGGCCGGGCTCCAGAAGGTTTACACCATTGTCCGTAGTGATGGACCAGTTGTTATGCTTACCGGAACCGTTTACTCCGGCAAAAGGCTTCTCATGCAGCATGCAGCGCAGACCGTGCTTGCCTGCCACACGCTTCAGAGTCTCCATTACCAGCTGGTTGTGATCCACTGCCACATTGGCAGACTCGTAGATGGGCGCCACTTCATGCTGTGCGGGAGCCGCCTCATTATGCTGGGTCTTGGATGTTACACCCAGCTTCCACAGCTCGATATTGACATCATGCATGAAACCACCGATACGCTCACGGATAACACCGAAATAGTGGTCATCCATCTCCTGTCCCTTGGGGGCGGGAGCACCGAACAGGGTTCGTCCGGCGAAAATAATATCTTCACGCTGCAAAGCCTTGGCAGAATCTACCAGGAAATATTCCTGCTCCGCGCCAACGGAAGGCAGTACTTTGGTAGCTTCTGTATTGCCGAACAGGCGGACGATACGGATCGCCTGCTTGCTCAGAGCCTCCATGGAACGAAGTAACGGTGTCTTCTTATCCAGTGCTTCGCCTTTATAAGAACAGAATGCTGTAGGGATACAAAGGGTCGGACCGGTAGCGGTCTCTTTGATAAATGCGGGGGAAGTGATGTCCCATGTAGTGTAACCTCTTGCCTCAAAGGTAGCACGTAAGCCTCCGGAAGGGAAAGAAGATGCATCGGGCTCTCCCTTGATCAGTTCTTTGCCGGAAAATTCCATGATCATCCGGCCATCCTCATCAGGATGTGTCACAAAAGCATCATGTTTCTCTGCGGTAATGCCGGTCAACGGCTGGAACCAGTGGGTATAATGAGTGGCACCGTTCTCGATGGCCCAATCCTTCATGGCACTTGCCACTACATCCGCAGTTGCCAGGGAAAGTTCTCCTCCCTGATCCATGATCTTCTTCACTTCTTTGTAAGTACTCTTTGGGAGCCTCTCTTTCATCTTGCCCAGGGTAAACACCTTGCTGGCAAAAAGCTCCTCTACATTCAATTCTTCGCGCATGTCCCTACTTCCCTTCGGTATACAATAAAATAATATCGAATACAGTGTACAACATGTGCGTTATAATGGTCAATTATTATTTTCGAGGTTTTAGTGATAAGTTTTTCCAAAAATACTCTATACTCAGAACACTTCCCAGCAGGATTCCTGGCATCTGATTGTACATCTGTCTTCCACTGGCTTCCCAGAACATTAAAAAACAACGATACCGATAAATCCCAACTGACAGATCATCAACATTACAGGTGGTTCCTGATCTCTGATAATATTGCGAAGGCTGAGGATCATTCCGATCAGTAACAGCACATACATGGACACCAGATAGCAGAAACAATACTGACAGGTGCGCCAGTAGTATTTTCCCCAGGGCGAAAACATTTCCCAGAGCAGGGTTCCATCGCTGTACTCCACGTTTAAAAATGCACTGGCCCCCAGATTTCCGTTGGCAAAATTATAGCTTGCCTTTTTGCGCAAATGTACGGGATTCCAGAATTCCGATCTGTTTTCGCGAATATATTCCATACTGTATTGCTGTTTTTCCTGTCTGGTGGAAAATTCATACATATGATCCACAAACTCTGTGTTGTTGGTCCAGGAACCGTCTTCCTTCATTCCCAGTGCCACCCAGCTGATCACAGGATTGGCTGTTTCAGATGCTTCCTTTGTGATCTCGTAGGAATTGGCCCAGAGCTGCAGAGCCACTCCCAGAATCACGACAAAACCTCCAAACAGCAATGTCACTCGACGGTCCACCGACACTCTCTGCCACAAGAGGATCACAGCGCATGCGATCAGCGGTATGATCACTGTGATCTTCCATGTGCCTGCCAGTACTGCCATACCGGCCGCAAGCAGCGCCCACAGGATCTGCCGGCGCTTCCCCCTGGATGCTGCCGCCAATTTCAGGAAAGCCAGTCCCAGGATTCCCATACCGAAGCTCATGGAATCCGTATAAAACACGGCAGTCATCTCCCACATCGGAAGCAGAAATACAAAGGCAAGCAGGATCGGAAATCTCCAGCAAGTATCCCCATTCCGTTCCGCAAGATAACCACAGGCACATGCCACCAGCATCACCAGAATTACATTCCGCAGCAAAACAAAATAAAACGGGGACACATCCATCAGCAATGCCATCCGAAACAGAACGGAAAGCAAAAGCATCGGCTTCAGATTATTCGAATAGGTCAAAAAATAATTGGTGTCTTCCAGTTCTCTCCCGTTCGCCAGATTCAGGGCATCCCCGATAGACATAGGTGTAATCCAGCAGAGTATTCTCATTCCCCTGCCGGCTCAATGAAACCACATAAAGCAGCACCCCAAACAATACCAGCGCTACGGCATACAGCGAATTTCTCCGGCCTGTCACCGTATATATTTTATTCCATGCCGCACCGGCCGCCAGCAGCAACACTGTAGCAGCCGCCACCCCCAGAGCCATCTGCCATGGGATCAGATGATTCCCCGGATACCTGAGTACTGTCCACAACAGCAACAGCATAAAAGCGATGAGAATACTATAGGCACCTATGGACACTCCTTTATGAATTCTGCCTTCCCTTTTCATAAGGCGTTACCTCCGGTCACTCTTTCTCAATCAGCATTTTTCTGACGCAGCAAATCAAATTCCTGCGGCGGCGTGGATAACTTTATCCACAGCACCTGCTTGGGATGGGGTGCACTGTCCACACTTTCTCCCTCCTCGGTGTACATAGCTTCCACCGTGACCGGTACATTGGTGCCGTCAGGCTTCATGATTTCTATGGAATCGCCCACGCAGAATTTGTTCCGCTGCTCGATCCGGCACAGAGAATCCTTTACTGCCTCCACAATTCCCAGATAAATATATTCGTTCACGTAAGTGTTATTATCATAGATCTGCGTATTTTCATCCGGCTTGCCGAAATAGAACCCCGTCGTAAACTGACGATAGGTGCACTTGGAGATCTCTGCCTTGTACCAGTCCATATTTTTCTCGTACAGCTCCGGATCGGCAAAATAATCATCAATGGCCTTCCGGTAGGTTCTGGCTACCGTTGCCACATACAATGCGGTCTTCATACGCCCCTCGATCTTGAGACTGTCGATTCCTGCCTCCACCAGCTCCGGAATATGTTCGATCATGCACAGATCCTTGGAGTTGAAAATATATGTCCCCCGCTCATTCTCGTAGACCGGCAGATATTCTCCGGGACGGGTCTCCTCCACCACCGCATATTTCCAGCGGCAGGGATGTGTGCAGGCACCTCTGTTGGCATCTCTTCCTGTAAAGAAATTGCTCAGCAGACATCTGCCGGAATAAGAGATACACATTGCCCCGTGGACAAAACTCTCAATCTCCATTTCCGCAGGAATCTTCTCCCGGATTCCCTTGATCTCTACCAGTGACAGTTCTCTGGCAGACACCACTCTTTTGGCTCCCAGCTTCCACCAGAACAGATATGTCTCATAATTGGTATTGTTGGCCTGCGTGGAAATATGCACCTCCACCTGGGGCCAGACTTCTTTGGCGATCATGAACATTCCCGGATCGGAAATGATCAGCGCATCCGGCTGCTCCGGCTTCATATCCCGCAGCTCGGCAAAATATTTTCTGGCTCCCTCGAGATCATAATTATGCGCCAGAATATTGGCCGTCACATAAACCTTCACTCCATGTGCATGGGCGAATGCAACTCCTTCCGCCATTTCTTCACTGCTGAAATTTTTTGCCTTGGCCCGCAGTCCAAAAGCTTCTCCGCCGATATAAACAGCATCCGCCCCAAAAATAACAGCCGTTTTTAATACTTCCAGGCTGCTGGCCGGGATTAAAAGTTCCGGTTTTTATATGTCATTTTATTTCTCCTTTTTCTGCAACAGATTCTCTTTCCTGATAAGCACACCATGTCAGATTTAGCGGAAGCATTATCATCACCGGCAGCATATAGCGCAGTTCTCCGTTGACCGGGGAAAGAATGCATACCGCAAACACCAGCAGTGTGGGTACTATCAGCAAAATCCGCTTTCCCTTTTTCGATCCCAGCAGATACACCACATATCCCAGCAGCAGGTATCCGTGAAATCCCGCATTATACAACAGGGAGATCAGCGGGAAAAGTGGGATGATAATCCCACGATATGCGAATATTGGGTAGGATTGTGGGAGTGCGTAGCACGGAACAATCCGTAGCATCAAAGTCGGGGGCTTTTGACCCCGACATCATAATATATAAGGATACACGAGATGAAGAATTTATGCAAACAAAACTGGTATCAGATCACATTACTTTTTCTGTTTTGTGTCACAGTATTTTTAAGATTCTATAAACTGACCGTTTTACCGGATGTTTTACATATAGACGAAGCCGCTCTTGGATATAACTCCTGGTGTCTGGCCAATTACGGTACCGATCGTTATCTCAATGTGCTGCCCTTCTATCCGCAGAATTTTTACGGTGGCCAAAGCCCTCTCTATACTTACCTTGTCGTATTGCTGATCAAGTTTTTCGGGAAGGGGAATCTGTCCGTTTTTCTGGTAAGATTTCCTGCTGCCTTTGCCAGTCTTCTTCTGTGGATCACCGGCACCAGGAGCATGTCCCTTATCTTTGATAATAAAAAAATCACCTTCGCTGCTGCTCTTTTTCTGTGTTTCTGCCCGTATTTTGTGATGTCCGGACGTTATGCCCTGGACTGCAATCTGATGTTGTGCTGCATTTCCTGTTCTGTTCTTGTACTGCTTTTGTATCTGAAAACAGGAAAACTGCATACTTTACTTCTGTCCGGAGTCTGCTTCGGTATCAGCTTGTACTCTTATGCATTGAGTTATCTGATCATACCTGTTTTTCTGGTTCTGATCTCTCTTTACATGCTTTACCATAAAAAAATCACGTTTCCCAGAATACTGTTGTGGGCGGTCAGTGTCTGCATTACGGCATTGCCCGTGATCCTTTTTGCCTACACACTTCTCTTCCATGCAGAGCCTATTCATTTTCTCGGCTTTACAATTTCTCCTATTTCCGGCAACCGCATGGATGAAATTTCTTTTTCCTCATTGGGTGCAAATCTATGGAACAACCTTAAGATCACTCTGACATACAGTATTTATCCTATGGATTCCGTGGATAAATTCTATACCTTATACCCGGTTTCCATCCCTTTTTATCCTGTTGGGAATGTTATGTTCCCTTTATGACTTCGGAAATTCCTTCCGGACACGCTGTTTTCATTCCGGCACAGTATATCTGTTCTATTTTATCAGCTGCTCCTTTGTGGTTGCTCTGACACCTACAGATCATCTATATCGTGCCAACAGCATCTATATCTGTTATCTGTTCTTTTTTCTCCGTAGTATCCGGGCATGTTGCGATTTTCTTACCGTTTACCGGAAAGCATTTCTGAGCATTCTGGCTTATGGCTATGTGCTGTGGATTGCTTCGTTTATGCGTTACTATTACACTATATATTCCGTGCTGGATCTGCATACCTATGCAAATTCCTTCTATTTTGCCGATATTTCCGACATTGTCACCTATATTGACGAAAATCTCGGGGATAAAGAAATCTATGCGGACTGCGTTGATGTAGAGGAGTTTTTGTATTTTTATTATCCTATTTCTCCTTATGAGCGCGTTCCCCTGTCCGCCCGGGAAGAAGACGATGAAATCCCCAAGCATTATATACTGAATGCTTCCACTCCGCTCTCTCCTTCCGCAGCCTACATTGTCCGCAAAGAAAATCAGGAATTTATTTCTTATCTGAACGATTCCGGACTTTCCTGCCATACGGTAGAATTTTCACCGTATTACTTATTTTATTTTGATTGATTGCGAGGTATCCACAAATGAAGGATCTGAAATCTCTGGTGAAAAAATACTGGTATTCCGCAGCCATCCTGCTGTTGTTTCTCATTGCGGTCTTCCTGCGCGTTTATCGTCTGGAAAGCCTGCCTGACGTTCTTCATATCGATGAAGCAGGACTGGGTTATAATGCCTGGTGTCTGGCTCATTACGGAACCGACCGGTATCTCAATGTACGCCCTTTTTACCCTCAGAATTTTTATGGTGGTCAGAGTCCTCTTTATACCTACTTACTGGCTCTGCTGATCCGGACAGTCGGACAGGGCAACCTGTCTCTTACGCTTCTCAAAATTCCCGCCGTCCTTGCAAGCCTGTTGCTGTTTTTTGTCGGGACCAAAAGTATCCGTCTGGTGTTCGATGATCAAAAATGGAGTATTGCTGCTGCTTTCCTGTTGACAGTCTGCCCCTATTATATCATGTCCGCCCGTTTTGCCCTGGACTGTAATCTTATGTTGTGCTGCTCAGCTGTAGCATTGCTGTTTTTCATCCGTTTCACACAGACTAAGACCCTTCGGAACCTTATATTATCCGGAGTCTTTTTTGGCATCACGATGTATTCGTATGCACTGAGTTACTTCCTGATCCCTATTTTTCTGATCTGCATTTCCCTGTATCTGCTATACACGAAAGAAATATCCTTCCGCCGGGTTCTGCTCTGGGCTGCATGTGTATGTATTACAGCTCTGCCCGTAATATTATTTGTATGCTCCCTGTTATTCCACTGGGAAACCATTCATTTTCTGGGGCTTACCATATCTCCCATCGCCTCCGAGCGCATGTCCGATGTGGGAGTCACTTCTTTCTGGGAAAATATAAAAGATATCATAAAGATTACCTTGACATGTGGTTCCTACCGTTTAGATGCCGTACCTAAATTTTACACGCTTTATCCCTTATCCATTCCTTTTATTGTTCTGGGATTTATCGGTGCAGTTTACAGTTTTCTTGTCTCTCTGTACAAGCGGACTTTTCAGGCCGACAGTATCTATCTGCTGTTCTTTCTCAGCGGTCTCATCACCATTGGTCTGTCCGGATCCGGCTATGTCTACCGGGCTAACAGTTTCTTTATCAGTTATCTCTTCTTCCTGATAAAAGGACTTTTCCTTTGCTGCCGTTTCCTGTCCTCTTATCACACAGGCTTTATGCTCCTTTTGTCCGTCGGTTATCTCTTATGGTGCATCTCTTTCTGCAGCTTTTATTTCCGGGTCTATACCATGACCGACGTCTGCCCGAATTATCTGTATTCCATCTCCTTCCGGGAGTGTGTGGATGATGTGAATCTCAACCTGGATTATGCGGATCTCTATGTGGATCTGGTCAACATGAAGGAGTTTTTCTTCTTTTATTATCCCGCATCTCCTTATGATACTCAGGATGAAGAAACCTTTACCGACGGTATACACACTTATCATTTTCTCACCGACTATTCCACGGAGATCAGTCCTTCTTCCGTCTATGTGGTATACAAAAAGAACAATGAATTCCTGCAGAATCTGTCAGAGTCCGGACTGGCTTACCAGACCTGGGAATACCCGTATTATTATGTTATTTATTTTGAGTAACCGTGCTTTCCTCTTTCTTCGTACTCAGTGTCACTCCATCACCTACCGGCAGGATCACCGTCTCCAGTTCCGGATGATGTTTCAATTCATACAGATATTCCCGCATCCTTGCATGAATGGTCCGGTTCCTTCTGGTTACGGCAAAACGGGATTCTATGATATCACCGTCCTGTAATACGTTGTCGGAGATCAACAGTCCGCCGGGGGGCAACAGGCGTAAGATATCCGGCAGGAAATGAATGTACTGTCCCTTCGCCGCATCCATAAAGATCACATCATAGGTGCCTTCCAGTTCCCGCAGGATCTCCGTAGCATCACCCTCCAGCAGAGTGATCCGGTCTTCCCTGCCTGCCTTACGGAAGTTCTCCTTTGCAATAGGAATTCTTTTCTCATATTTTTCGATCGTCGTGATATGACAATCCTCCGGTGCATATTCACTCATCAGTAACGCAGAAAAGCCGATAGCAGTCCCGACTTCCAGGATGCTCTTCGGCTTTGTAAATTTTAGCAAAAATTTCAGCAGACTTTGCATGGATCTGCGTATGATGGGAACCTGTGTCTCCAGAGCGAATTTTTCAATCTCATTCAGCCACGCCGGATTCCCGCTGTCCAGGGAATCGATAAACGCGGACATTCTCTCGTCTATGATCATACTGTCCCTCATTTCACACTTTACTGTGCAACTGCAGTGGTATCCTGTGTCTCACCGGTAATCGCACTGCCGTTGTCTATAGTCTCCACTGTCTCTTCCGTTGCGCTTTCCGTCTGTCCGGCCATGACTTCCATCATCTCTTCTGCGGTCATGGCTGTACTCAATTCGTAGGTTCCGGGCTTCCAGTCCTTTTTATACTCGGATAGCAGATACTGTAATGCAAACAGTCTGCCATCTCTTACCAGACCTTTTTCCTGCAACGTATTACCAATCTCTGTCGCAGACATGTCTGAAGTCAGGGTCACGGTGATCTTGCGGCCTTCTCCGCTGGAGATCGCAGGCTCCGTAAAAATACGATAACCATAGTCGTAGCATGTAGACGCTCCGGTGTACACCAGATATACCACGATCACTGCAAATGCCACTTTTAAGATAGCGCCCAATACGGCACCTGCCAAATTTGCTGCCTTCATGTGTTCTGTCCTTTCTTATCCAAGTAATCCGCATTTCGATCCATACATTCGCAAAATCGTCTCTTCGAGACTTTCCTTTTGCTCACTCAAAATGCATCTGATCGGTAACGTAAAGTCCGATCTCCTGCATCATACGGCAAAATGCCAGCTCCGCCGCCAGAAAATCCGACACCAGTGGATTCTCCCGGAAAGCTTCGTTTTCTCTGATAAACTGATCCAGCTTATCAAAGTTGGTGTCCTTGCTGGTCTGCAATTCAAAATTTCTGGTCCGGAATTCATCGATCTGTCTCTTAAGTTCCGATTGTTCCTTCACGCGGGCCAGCTGCTTCTGATATTCCAGATAAGCGTCGGTATTACGAATCGCCTGTACCATCTGCTCTACAGCCTGATTTACATTTTCGTCCGATGTAATCTTCATCTGCTTACGACCTTTCCAGCAATCGCTGCTATTACACTTCCATAATGATCGGAAGGATCATGGGACGTCTCTTGGTCTTCTTCCATACATAATCGCTGAGGACATCCTTGGTGGTGGTCTTCAGTTTACCCCAGTCCGTAATTCCTTTATCCAGACATGCCTGCAGCGCATCATCCACGGTGCGTCTGGCTTCCTCGATAAGTTCATCGGATTCCTTCACATATACAAAACCTCTGGATACAATGTCGGGACCTGCTACCAGTTCTCCACTGGCCTTGTCCAGACTCATGACCACGATCATAATACCATCTTCTGCCAGATGCTGTCTATCTCTCAATACTACATTTCCGACATCACCGACACCCAGACCGTCGACCAGAATAGCTCCTACGGGTACTCTGCCGTTGACCTTGGCCTGTTCCTCGCTGACTTCCAATACATCTCCGGAGGACAGGATGAAGATATTGTCCTTACTGATGCCCAGACTTTCTGCAATCTTGGCCTGTGCCTTCAGATGCTTGTATTCACCATGCACGGGTACTGCGTACTTCGGATGGATCAGGGTATAGATCAGCTTGATCTCTTCCTGGCAGGCATGTCCGGATACATGAGCATCCTGGAAAATAACATCTGCGCCTTTGCGGAGCAGCTCGTTGATGATCTTGGTGACGGACTTTTCATTGCCCGGGATGGGGTTGGAGGAGAAGATTACGGTATCCCCCGCACCGATCGTGATCTTACGGTGCATATTGTTGGCCATACGGGACAGGGCTGCCATACTTTCGCCCTGGCTTCCGGTGGTGATAATCACCTGCTGCTCATCGGGATAATTCTTCATCTGATCCAGATCCACCAGTGTATTCTCGGGAATATTGATGCACTCCAGCTTGATGGCGGTATCCAGGATATTTACCATACTGCGGCCTTCCACAGCCACTTTACGGCCAAATTTGTATGCCGTATTGATGATCTGCTGTACACGATCCACGTTGGATGCGAAAGTTGCCACGAAAATTCTGGTGTTCTTATGTTCTTCAAATAAAGTATCAAAGGTCTTACCCACTGTTTTCTCAGAAGGGGTAAAGCCGGGACGCTCTGCATTGGTGGAGTCGCACATCAGTGCCAGTACACCCTTTTTGCCGATTTCTGCAAAACGCTGCAAATCAATGGCATCTCCATATACCGGTGTGTAGTCTACCTTAAAGTCTCCGGTGTGCACCACAATACCGGCAGGGGAATAAATGGCCAGTGCTGCGGCATCTACGATACTGTGATTCGTCTTGATGAATTCCACACGGAAATCGCCCAGATTAATGGACTGACCGAACTTCACTACTTTACGCTTGGTCTTCTTCATGAGATTGTGCTCGGTCAGCTTGTTCTCGATAATACCCATGGTCAGGCGGGTAGCGTAGATGGGAACATTAATATCCCGCAGCACATAAGGCAGTGCTCCGATATGATCCTCATGTCCGTGGGTGATGACAAAACCCTTTACCTTGTCGATATTGTCCTTCAGATAAGTCACATCCGGGATGACCAGATCGATTCCCAGCATATCATCTGCAGGGAAAGACAAACCACAGTCCACCACAATAATACTGTCCTCATACTGGAAGGCAGTAATGTTCATACCGATCTGCTCCAGGCCTCCCAAAGGAATGATCTTCAGACCTGAAACGTTACTATTCTCTTTTTTCTTTTCAACGAAATTACCTCCAAATTCTATACGTCTATACAACTGTTCTTAGTGTATGTATCCCGGCGTTAGAATGGATTGTTATGCTCTGCAAACAAAGACCTGTGATTTACCTCCTGTTTTCACGGCTCTCTTCTCAAAGACTCCCGTGGAGATCAGACATCCCAGATCTTACGATTCCATCAAAATAACGGCATCTCTCATGCCCTTCGTGTATTCCCCTGTCACTTTTAGCACAAAACCATTATATGCTGAAACCGGCAAAGCCTCCAATATCCCTCTCTGCCAATCATACAAATCATATATAAATATAAGACCGTCCTTCTCGCAGAACTGCCTGTATTTATCATATATCAAGGTCATAAGCCTGAAAACACAACGTGCTTGCACGGGAGTGATTTTATGGCTTAATGACCTGCCCCAATATGATCTAAATTAAATCAACGTCCTCTAACATATCCGCAAATACTCCGGATACCGCTTCCAGTTCTTCATCATCGGAGACTACATCATAAATGCTCTCTTCTTCACCATCCTGAGACATATCCTTCAGGATCAGGGCATCTCCATCGCCCTCTTCCACATCAGTCACCAGGATGTAATTGTGTCCTCCGATCCTGGTCTGTTCCAGTACATAAAATTCTACAGGTTCTTCGCCTTCGGGGCGAAATGTGATCTTTTCCAATTTACTCATTCTGTTTCCTTTTTCTTCTCATTGTTCCTGCGATCCAGATAGCCCTGCAGGATCAGAGTAGCTGCGATCATATCCACGTAATCCTTACGGTTCTCACGGCGGATTCCCGCTTCCATCATGGCTTTGTCCGCTGCCACAGTCGTCAGTCTCTCATCCCAGAAATATACCGGGAGACCGGTCCTGCGCTCCAGCTTGTCCTTGAACTCTTTGGTCAGTTCCACGCGGACACCTTCGGTATCGTTCATGTTCTTGGGAAGTCCCAGTACGATCTCTTCCACTTCATTCTCGACGATCAGTTCCTCGATCCGGGCCAGCGTCTGTCGTAATTTATTCTCTTCTTTGCGGCGAATGATCTCCACACCCTGCGCTGTTAAGAGCAGACTGTCACTGATCGCCACGCCCACGGTACGTGAGCCGAAATCCAAACCCATGATACGCATGTGGGTCCTCCTGATAACTGTAATTATTTCCAGTGTTTTGTCCTGATATACTCCGTGAGCAGTTCTTCCACCAGTTCGTCCCGTTCCACCTTCATGATGAGGCTGCGGGCATTTTTGTGACTGGTAATATAAGTAGGGTCCCCGCTCATGATATAACCTACGATCTGGTTCACAGGGTTATATCCTTTTTCTTCGTCAGTGCCTCATATACGGTAGAAAGCACCAGCTTCACGCCGGTCTCAGGTTCTGTCTCTACCTTGAAGTATTGTGTATTTCCTAAGTCCTGCATATGATCCTCTTTTTCTGCCATAGGGCAAATCTTTCCGTTATGCCTTATATTACCGCATTTACTTTGAAAATTCAAGGGGTGATAGTAATAGGATTTCATCCGTCAAAAACCCCTGTACCCTGCCGCATATCACGGTATTTGCAACATTTTTTTTATTTTCCTTCACAGAGACAGCCAGTTTGACATAATCTCTCGTGTGTCCCAGCAGGTATTCCGTTCCGCCGATCTCCTTGGTCTCCTCCAGAAGCACCTCCGCCTCCCGTCCCACATAGTGGGTCCGGAACTGCTTCGACTGTTCCTTCTCCATAGCCAGAAGTTCCGCACTTCTGGTGGTCTTCACGGATCTGGCACCTGGTGAGACATCACGGCCGCTCTGGTACCTGCCCGTTTGGAATACTTGAAAATATGCATCTCGAAGAATTGAATCCGGTCTAAAAATCCTACCGTCTGCGCAAACTCTTCCTCAGTCTCCCCGGGGAATCCGACGATGACGTCCGTAGTAATGGCAGGATGATCAAACACCTTGCGGAGCAGTGCTACGCTTTCCGCATATTCTTCGGAAGTGTACTTACGGTTCATACGGCGCAGTGTCGCATCACAGCCGCTCTGTAAGGACAGATGGAAATGGGGACACAGCTTCGGCAGTGCCGCCATTCTGGCTGCCGTCTCCTCCGTAATAATACGGGGTTCCAGGGAACCGATACGGATCCGCTCAATCCCTTCAATAGTATGGATCCGTTCCAGCAGATTGATCAGCTTACTGCTGCCGGAATAATCTCTTCTTTCCTCGTCTTCTTTTAATACAGAAACGCTTTCTCCCCGCTTCCAGGCCTCCTCGTCGAAATCAATGCCATAAGAACTGATATGGATACCTGTCAATACGATCTCCCGGTATCCGTTCTGTGCCATGCCGGTGATCTCCCGGATGATATCTTCCGCCCTGCGGCTGCGGACTCTGCCTCTGGCATAGGGGATAACGCAGTAAGAGCAGAACTGATTGCATCCGTCCTGAATTTTAATATAGGCACGAGTGTGCTCCGCCGTCTGTTTCAGAGTCATTTCTTCGTATTCTGCAGTATGGTTAATATCTATAACAGTAGTGTCATGCAGAGTCTTGTCCACACCATGCCCGGCATTTTCTGCATTCTCCGCCACCGCATCTTCCTGTTCCAGATCCCGTAAATATTCTTCCAAAATAGATGCCAGATCCTTCTTGCGGTTGTTGCCGATCGCCAGATCAATGCAGGAATCCTGCTCCACATCTTCCCTTCCGGTCTGCACGTAGCATCCCACAGCCACTACCAGCGCATTGGGGTTTTTCTGCTTGGCCCGATGAAGCATCTGTCGGCTTTTCCGGTCTGCAATATTGGTAACTGTGCAGGTATTTACGATGTAAATATCCGCGATTTCATCAAATGGTACAATAGTATAACCTTTTTCTTGTAACATTTGTTGCATTACTTCTATTTCATAGGAATTAACCTTACATCCAAGGTTGTGTAATGCTACACTTTTCATAGGATTCCTCACTTTTTTTGTATTGTTTTCGTCTTGACTTTTATCCCTTCAACCTTTAATATGAAGTCAGAAGGTATGACACACATTAAGGAGGTAATCAACATGAAGACAGTTCAGATTTCTTTAAATTCTATTGATAAGGTAAAATCTTTCGTAAACGATATTACTAAGTTCGATTATGATTTCGATCTTGTATCCGGCAGATACGTAATTGATGCAAAGTCCATCATGGGTATCTTCAGTCTGGATCTTTCCAAGCCTATCGACCTGAACATCCATGCAGAGGATGGCGCTGATGAGGTTCTGGAAGTATTAAAGCCTTATCTGGTATAAGTTACCGATTCGGAATTCCGAATACATAGTAAAACAGAGAACACCTTGAGAGACGCAATCCTCTTGAGGTGTTTTTTATATGCCATTCCAAAAAAGTAACTATTCAGTACCTCTGTTTCCCGGTTCTGAATAGTTACTCTGCATTCGCACTTATGCTTCCGCAATGATCAGTTCTTTGGTCTCCAGTGCGGTCTTCACCAGTTCATCGATCTTCTCATCCAGATTGTGTTCATGTCTGCGGATCACCTTCACGTTGGGTTTCGTCACAGGATGCTTTGCCACGAAAATGGTACAGCAGTCTTCATAAGGAAGAATGGAAGTCTCATAGGTTCCGATCTTCTCGGATACTTCCACGATCTCCTGCTTGTCAAAACCGATCAGCGGACGATAGACCGGCAGCTCGCAGACTTCATTGGTGGCGATCAGGGAATTCATGGTCTGAGATGCCACCTGGCCAATGCTCTCACCGGTGATCAGGCCCAGGCACTCAGTCTCTTTCGCGATCTGTTCCGCAATCCGCATCATATAACGGCGCATGATAATGGTCAGTTCCTCATGAGGACATTTCTCATAAATATATAACTGAATATCGGTAAAATTGATCACATGCAGATAGATCGGTCCGGTGTAACGGGCAACGATCTTCGCCAGATCCACTACTTTCTGCTTCGCACGCTCACTGGTGTAAGGCGGTGCATGGAAATATACCGCATCGATCTTGACGCCTCTCTTGGCGATCATATAACCTGCCACGGGAGAATCAATACCACCGGAGAGAAGCAGCATTCCCTTGCCACCGGTACCTACGGGCATTCCTCCGGGACCGGGCAGGATCACGGAGTAGATATAGATTTCTTCACGGATCTCAATGTTCAGCATAATATCGGGATGATGTACATCCACCTTCATATTGGGATAAGCCTTCAGGATAGCTTCTCCCATATCCATGTTGATGGTCATGGAATCCTTGGGGTAATTTTTCCGGGCACGTCTCGCTGCCACCTTGAACGTCTGATTGCAATCGGGATATACTTTTGCAATGTAGTCAATCACGGTTTCACACAGCTTCTCAAAGCCCTCATCCTGTACGTGCACTACCGGGCAGATTCCGGAGATTCCGAAGACTCTTTGTAAGTGTGCCACAACTTCATCGTAGTCAAATTCTGACTCTGCATCTACGAAGATACGGCCCTGTGTCTTGTGCACCAGGAATTCTCCCTCACACTTTTTCAGTGCATACTTAATCTGGCGTACCAGAGCATCTTCGAACAGGTAACGGTTCTTTCCCTTAATGCCGATCTCGGCATATTTTATCAAAAATGATGTAAACACGTTCGTTTCCTTTCTGAGTGTTTCTCAAATCACTTATCTGCGACTGTATCTGCGTAACATAGGTACTATATTGTACAATGCCTGGAGACATACGTCAATCTCTTCTTCCGTGGTAAATACGGAAAAACTGAAACGTATGGTGGAATCCAGCAGGGATTTATCGATGCCGATGGCTTTCAGTGTAGCAGAAGGCTGCGGCTTGTGTGCAGAGCAGGCGCTTCCTGCAGAAACATAGATTCCCTTGTCCTCCAGTGCATGCAGGAGCACTTCACTTCTGACGCCGGCAAAAGATACGCTGACAATGTGTGCCGCCGTTCCCTCACCGTACGGTGCATCCGGCAAAAGTCCGTTGACCTTCACCTGATCCAGTCTTTCCACACCTTCAATGAATCGTCTCTTGCAGGCGCAGAGTCTGGCATGATCCTCATCAAAATGACTATAGAGCATTTCCGCTGCTTTTGCAAGTCCCGCAATACCGGGCACATTCTCGGTACCGGAGCGGAGGTTCTGCTGCTGTCCGCCACCGAATACGATGGGCTGGATCTTCACCCGTTCCCCTACATACAGCAGTCCGACGCCCTTCGGTCCGTGGATCTTGTGTCCACTGACGGACAGCAGATCAATGTGCATCTTCTTGGGATAGATCCGGGATTTTCCGAATCCCTGTACCGCATCCACATGGAACAGCGTATCCGGGTTCATCTGTTTGATCAGAGCTCCGGCTTCCTCAATGGGCTGCAGGGCTCCGATCTCGTTATTCGTGTGCATGATAGATACCAGAATGGTCTCCGGTGTCATGGCTCTGCGTAAGTCTTCCAGCCGGATACGTCCGCAGGGATCCACCGGCAGATAAGTGACACGATACCCCTGGGTCTCCAGATAACGCATGGTCTGCAGGATAGCGGGATGTTCGATCTGCGTCGTGATCAGATGATTGCCTCTGCGGCAATTCGCCAGGGCGCAGCCGATCAGTGCCATATTATCGGATTCCGTTCCCCCGGAAGTAAATAAAAGCTCTCTCTCCTCCACCTTCAGAATCCTTGCCAGAGTCTCCTTGGCATAGCGGAGGTATTTCTCTGCCTCCACTCCCTTCATATGCAGGCTGGAGGGATTACCGTAATCTTCACACATGATCTTCGTCATCAACTCTGCCACTTCCGGGAATGTCCTTGTGGTAGCGGAATTGTCCATATAGACTTCCATTCTCTTCTTCTCCTTGCTATCTATCTCTTCAGTAACTATTCAGCGCCCTATTCGCCAAATCGACTCTTCCGGGCTTTCCTTTTGCTCTGAATAATTACTATATTCTTCTTATGATTAAAATATGCCGCAGGCAGGCGATCCGTGCCGTCCGCTGTCTAATTTTCCAACTGATACATCAGCCATGCGATAGTCGTAAATCCGGCCGTCTCCGTCCGCAGGATCCGTTTCCCCAAAGTGATCGGTTGAATTCCCGCCTCCGTGGCAAGTCTTATCTCCTCCGGATCAAATCCGCCCTCCGGGCCGATGAAAATAGCGATCTGCTGTCCGGGTCTTGCGCTTTCGATGAGCTGTTTCGTCTGTGGCATTCCTTCCGCCAGCTCGTAAGGTACCAGTTTCAGATCCATTTCAGAAGCCGTTTTCACCGCCTGCACATAACTCATAACCGGTGCCACCGTCGGGATCACGCCTCGTTTGCTCTGCTTGGCGGCTGCTTCCGCAATTCCCTGCCAGCGCTTTATTTTGCTGTCCGCTTTTTTCTCATCCAATTTCACCACGCAGCGTTTCATAGCCACCGGAATGATCTGAAAGGCTCCCAGTTCCACAGCCTTCTGGATGATGAGCTCCATCTTGTCCGCCTTGGGCAGTCCCTGAACAGATAGATCTTCGCCGGAAGCTCTACTCCGTCTTCCTTGATAAAACGAAGCTCCAGACGGACACAGTCCTCTTCCAGTGCAAGGATCCCACAGCGATATTCCTTCCCGTCGATTCCATTGCTGACAGCCACTTCTTCGCCGGGGCGCATCCGCAGTACATTTTTGATATGATTCACATCGGTTCCCCGGATGATAACGCTCTTCGCTGCCACGTCGATCTGTTCCGGTTCTACAAAAACTGATACATAGAAACTCCTATTTTAAGCGCTTAATTCTTTCTTGCGGTAACGCTGACCCATTCTCCCTGGTAGGTCACTTCCAGTACTTCCAATCCAGCGGCCTTCACAGCCTCCACCACGGTCTGCTCCTTGTCATCAATGATGCCAGAGGTGATGTAGATACCGCCCTTCTTCAGCTGATGTACGATGACAGGAGTCAACGGTACCAGTACATCTGCCAGAATATTGGCCACCACGATATCATAACACTCATAGCCTACCTTGTCCTGCACTTCTTTGTCTGTAATGATATTGCCGATCATCATGTCAAACTGTGCCGGATCGATTCCATTCACTTCGCAGTTCTGGGCCACAGCTTCCACAGCACAGATATCCAGATCGGTTCCCACGGCATGTTTTGCCCCGAACATGAGGGATAAAATTGCCAGAATACCGCTGCCGGTGCCGACATCCAAAAGCTCTGTCTCAGGAGTGATGAACTTACGCAGCTGACGGATACACAGCTGTGTGGTCTCATGCATACCGGTGCCAAATGCCGTACCGGGATCGATATGAAGCACCATCTTGTCAGTATCTTCCGGTTTGATATTTTCCCAGGAAGGGATCACCAGAATATCATCGATATAGAACTGGTGGAAATACTGTTTCCAGTTGTTGATCCAGTCAATGTCCTCCGTCTCATCTACCACAACAGAAGCCTCGCCGATATCCATAAACTGGCGTAAGTCTTCCAGTTCCCGCTTTACATCCGCAAGTACAGCTTCGGTCGTGGTCTTCTCCCCGGCCACTTCCAGACTGCCGTCCTCTTTTTCCTCTACAAAAAAACTTAAATAGGCAATGCCGTCATCCTCCGGTCCGTCCGGCAGGATATCTACAAACATCTGCTCCTTCTCCATGGCGGTCAGGGGCACCTTGTCTTCGATCTGTGCCCCTTCCAGTCCGAGATCGTACAGGGTGCTGATAATAATATCTTCCGCTTCCGTTACCGTCTTTATTCTGAATTTAACCCACTTCATTGTTCTTTTTTTCCTTTCTTTTCCATTGTTCCAACACAGCATATATCATTGCAGCCACGATTGCAATAAAACTGTCGATTTCCAATACGCTGACCGCATCCAGCTTCTCTCTCCAGGTGTACCGGTTCAATGCCTGTCCGTCCACAGTTGCTTCATGTACCACCAGTTGCTGATTTTCCGGTACATGCGCCTTTTCCGTAGTAGTATATACTACCTGCGGCAGATTCTCGGAAATACTTTGATTCACGATCCGGTATTCATATACAGCGCCCCTTTTCAGCCGGGTCTCGATGACGGCAGGGAAAAATGTTGTCGATTCCATGGCATCATAAGGAATCACACCTTCATATATCTTCTGATCCTCTTTCCATATCTCCAGACCCAGAAGTCCGTTCCGTTCTTCCTCCTGATTATAGTTCACTGCGATTTCCAGTGTTTTCAGAAAATCTGTCTCCGCAACAAAATACTGCGAAGCATATTCTCCCACCTGCAGGGGCTCTGTATATCCATAATCCTCACTTAAGGAACTGTCCTTTTTATCTTCACGGATTCCTCCATACGGCCATACAAACAACATGGAAAGTATCGCTGCCAGCAGGACTCCTCTTTCCACCCATTTAATCATTTCCCGTTTCCTCCGTTATGTTCACCTTTAAAATATCAAAATCCGTATTCCCATCCATATACTGAAATCCATAATGTCCCATATTTTCATAGGTTACGGTATATTTATCCGATTCCTCCAGCAGATGTCCGAAACACTGGAAATACCAGACTCTTTTCCCCACCAGTTCTTCCAGATCCGGCACCTCTTCCATGGTATAAAAGATCTGGTCCGGCATATAGCATCCGAATAGCTGTCCGAAGCGGGAATCCGTATCGTAGACGACCACATCTCCCGGCTCCATATTCTCCGCTATAAATGCCTTCGTCTCTTCCAGATATGAGATTGTACCATATTCTTCATGATAAGAGATTCCGTAGGCCGACACTCCCATCCACACAGTGAAGGACAGACAGGCGATCCATTCCTGTAAATTGATCCTGGATAAAATGATAGCCATTCCCAGCCAGAACAATCCCATGCTATGCATAACATGGCGGTAGGTAAAAAAGTGGGACGCGTGTAATGCCAGCAGCGCCGCCATCAAATAGCTTACTGGGAAAATACAGGTACACAGAACCGCAAAAACACCGTTTCTTCTCCCCAGCCGCTTCCAAAAGAGGATCGCGCAGACCAGTGTCAGTACAAAAAGAAGTTCTCCCATTTTGGTCGCATACTTCACTCCGGTTCCGAAAATGAAATCAAAAAATTCGTAAATACCGAATTTGGACCGGTTCGTCGGGTTTCCATCAGAAACCAGCAGATGAAAGAAATCGGATTTTATCAGCCATGCCACAAAAAGCAATACAACGGAACCACCACAGACAAACGGCTTCCAGATCTGTTTTCTGTCCTGCTGCCAAATCACCGCCACCAGATACAGGTAGATAAACAGGTAACTGAACGCGGTAAAGTAATGACTGAAAATACCGCAGAAGGTCGTCAGAAACAATATCGTCCACAGGGCCTTACTGTTCAGCCGCTCCCGCAGGAAATAAGCGGTCAGTCCGCAGACGGTAACTCCAAACACCGTCCAGGAATACATTCTGTTGTTCACACTGATCTTCATCATTGCAGGTGTCAGGCTTACCATGATCATATAAAGGGCTGCTGTCTTCGCTCCCCACTGCCTGCGGATCACAACAGGCCCCAGCAGCATGGACAATACCGTTCCCAGCAATGCAAACATTTTGTAGGCAATAATGCCGTCTCCTACCAGAAACGACCACAGCCGCAATCCCATATACCATACCGGCACATCCGTATCATGGGCCGCCAGTACCACGCGAATGATTCCCATCATCGTATTGTCATGGGCGGTGCGATAACTGTATGCTTCATCATAGTCGATCCCCTCACTGAGACACAGGGAGAACAATACCGCCGTGCACAGAATGAGGATCAGCCATAAGCCAATGGTTGTAATTTTATGTTTCTTTTCCGAAGTCATTTTTTTCATCTTCATCAGATCATTAACCCTGTCTTCTCTTTACTCTTCTCTATCATATGATTCAGCTTGCGGAACGGCGGCTCCAGTGCCAGTCCCAGCAGCAATGCTACGATCAGGAACAGTGTCATTTTTCCTACATTGATCCAATAATCCACGCCGTACATTCCTGCAATACATTCTTTAAACGCTTTCATGCCAAACTGGAACGGCAGGAAAGGATAGATCCACTGGAATACCTGCGGAAGAGCCTCGATAGGGAACGTTCCGCCGCTTCCCGCCACCTGGATGACCATGACTACAATAGCCAGTGCCTCACCCACGTTTCCAAAAGCGAAAGTCACAGAATACATAAAGCAGCTGAATGCCGCACTGGCCACGGCTGCCGCCAGCCAGTATAAAAACCTGTGCTGACACTGTATCTCAATATAATAAAGGTTCCCAAGAACAATAAGCAGTGTCTGTGCCTGTCCGATCAGGAAAAACAGCAGATATCTGCCAAAATATCTCTCATGCGCCTTATAATGATCCCCCGGTTCAATGGGTTTCACACCCACGTGAATAATAGCCACCAGGAACAGCGCTCCCACCCAGATTGCCAGGATCGTATAGAACGGCGATGCCGCAGAGCCGTAATGATCCACCGGATAAACAGGTACCGTCTCCAGTCTGACCGGAGAAGATACGAAGTCTGCCACCGCCGTCGGATCGGCAGCCATAGCGCTTAAAATATCCTCATAGGTCTCCGCACCGGTGATCCGTTTTATATTATCTGCTATTTTGCTGACCTTGTCCAGCAGTTCCTGTGCGATCACCAGGGAATCCTGCAGGCTGACATTACCTTCCTGCAAAGTCTGCTGATACTCTTTCAGAATATCGGAAATTTCATCCATATTCACATCCGTACCGTTCATCATCGCTGCGGCATTCAGGAAAGCCTGCTGCATGGATTTGCCGGTAGCCCGGAAAGAAGGTCTGACATTGTTATTGTAATCACTCATCAGATTATTCAGCTGTTTGTTGCAGATCTGGATCTGTTCCCGGATCTGTGCCCGCAGAGTATTGATATCATGATCCACATCTCCCTTGCTGTCTTGCAGCTGTTTCAGATCCGCTTCGATCGTTTTCAGAGACTGGTTGATCTCCTGAATCTGAGCATCCTGTCCGGTGATCAGGCTTCCCAGCACATCCATATTGGCCTGCATGCCCTGTACCAGTCCGATGGCCGTGCCCAATCCGGTGTCCGTGGTGCTTCCAACATTGTTGCTGCCCATCTGCTCCAACAATCCATCAGAAAAGACCGACAGATACTGCAACGCTTCCGTGACCATGTCCATACTGCTGCTCACCATATCTCCCATAACGTCAACCGCATCGACGCTGAATTGATCATGGTCTGCATACCGATCATGGTATTTCGTCCATTCTCCAGCATATTATCCATATCCGGAAGCATATTCTGGCTGGTCTCCATGATCATCTCCGCGGAGGTCATAATACTCTGGAAGGACTGTAACATAACCACATAGTCCTGCAACTGTGCCTGCATGGTATCCAGAGATTCTTCCACACTGGTCTGCCCGCCGGCATTCACCACCGAAAGGGCATTTCCCGCTTTCATCACCGCTTCTGCCACAGTACTGATAAAGGTGGCATTTACCTGTTCCTGCACAGCATTTTTCGCTTTGCCCGTGATTTTGGGGGCAATACCATTCTTTTTCTCATTTTCATAGTAGTAAATGGTGGGATGATCCACTTCACCGTCGATAAATCCCAGCATTTCCTGAGTAAAAGTCTCCGGAATAATCAATGCCGCATAGTAATCACTGTTCTTCACACCTTCCAGTGCTTCCTCCGTGGTCTCCGGGAACACCCAGCCGATAGTGGTATTGGCTCCCAGAGCCTCCAGCACACTGTCTCCCACGTTCAGAGACAGCCCCATGATCTCCGCCCCGGCATCATCGGAAGCCACGGCTACTTTCAGCTGACTGGTAGCTGCGGGCTCGTAAGGATCCCAGTTGGAGAAAATGTTGAACCAGGCATACAGTGCCGGGAGGATGCTGAGTCCCATGATAATAACGACCGCCACCACATTATTGCTGATCCGACGGATGTCGGTGGTAAATATTTTCCAGATATTATGCATACTATTCACCATCCTCCCAGTCTTCGGTCTCGTCTTCGTTTTTCCTCTTCGGTTTCGTCTTCCGGATTCTCTTCGGTCCCGGTCTCGACCGGGGAATTCAGGCCTTCACCAATCAGTTTCCGGGTCTCCCGGATGATCTGCGCCGCCCGGTCAAAGTCTGTCGGAGTCACCGCTTTGAGATCGCCTTCTTCTCCTTTGAGCTCCATGATCTTCTCCTGCAGATTATAATCCATATATTCCACAACGATCAGATAGATTGACAGGGCAAACAGCGACACGATCCACAGGATCAGGAAGATGACCTTGTTGCTGCCAGTCAGGAACAACAGTGCCAGAAAAAACAAGGGGACGATCCAGATACATTTCAGACCGATCTTTATTCCTTTTCTATTCTTCTCATGAAGGGCCTGCTCGTAATCCAGAACCTTCTGAAAAATTTCTTCGTAATTTCTCTCCATGATTTTACCTTTCTGCCTGTTCGGAACTTCATTCACAAACCCACTCCTGCGGAGTTTTCGTTTTCATGGTTCTGAACAGGTGTCACATTAACTCAGTGTCTTCCATACGCTCTTCCACAAAATGGTTCAGTTTTACGAACGGGATCCGGATCACCAGGCCGATCAACAGTCCCTCGATCATAAACAGGCTCAATTTTGCCAGTGCTTCCATATAGGCAGTACCGTACATACCCGCCAGTGCCTCACGCATGGCCCGGATGGCATAGGGAAGGGAAAGAAAATATAAATCTTCTGGTAGGTGTCCGGTAGCAGTTCGATCGGAAGGTACCGCTGGAACCAGCGATCTGCAATACCATAACAATAACGCAGACGGCCTTGCCCACATCTCCGAATGCCAGTGTCAGAGAATAGATCAACAGGGAAAATGCCGTAGCCGTAAAGCTTGCCGCCAGGAAAAACAGCCCCGGTTCCACAATGTTTACTTTTAACAGCCACAGATCTCCGGCCACAATGATGGCTGCCTGAATCTGTGCCAATAAGAAGAACAGCAAATATCTGCCGAAATACAATTGATAGCTCTGTACATTTTCAAGCCCTTTCGGAGAGGCTTTTACTTTCACCAGTGCCACCAGGATCGTAGAACCTACCCAGATCGCCAGTGTGGAATAGAACGGTGTCATGGCAGAACCATACGTAGCCACCGGATACATGGCTATGGTCTCCATGGTTACGGGAGATGCAAAATATGCCCCCAGACTATCCGGATCTCCTCCAAGGAAACGCACCAGAATATCCATCATTTCCTCTTCGGATGCACCGTCCAGCTTCTCTGTCAGATCTGTAAGTTTGGCGCTGATATTATCTACCACATCTTTGATCTGTCCCAGACTCTCACTGGTTCCGGACATAGTGTCACCGACACCTTCCATGACAACTCCGACATTTTTCACCGTATTGCTCAGGGTATTTACCAGATTGGTCACCTGATTCAGAGAATCTGACATATTTGTCAGAACCTTCTGCATCTGGGGCACCAGATTATTCTTATAGATTCCCTGCATATTACTTACAGAAGTCTCGCAGCTGTCAATGGCGCTCCTTAAATTATTCATGGCATTGTTGACATTGACCTTTGCATTCTCCGCAGCCTTGTCGTCCGTGGATTCCAGAACGCTGCCCACTACGGTATTCATCAGATCCAGTTCCTTCTGCATGGCTTTCAATGCTTCCATAGCCGCATCAGTTGCCGCTGCGTTGATATTGCTGCCGGTGCCGCCGTTCGCAGCATTACCGTCAGAGACGCTTTCCAGCTTTTGTTGGATCAGTGCCGCCAGCAGTGTATTTACTTGTCCGTTCAGCGTATTGGTATCTCTTGCCACCCGGTTCAGATCTCTCGTCATCTGGGCGGTATCCTCCGCCAGTTTGCTTTCATCCAGAGCCTTTTTGATACTTTCCAGAGAGTTATTGATATTGCTCATGGAAGTATCGATGTTGTTGCTGAAATTGCCCAGGGTGTCTCTGGTAGAAGACAGATCCTGACTGCTCTGGTTCAGACTGGCTGTGGTGCTGTCCAGTTTCTTCTGCATCGCGGGAATCTCATAGTTGACATGGGTGATGGCAGACTCCAGCCGCGCATTGCCTGCCTGAAAGGAGTCGATCATGGCACTGTATTCCTTCAGATTGTCATTCAGTTCCTCCAGTTTGGAACAGAATTCCTCTACATAACTGTCCCCCTGTACCTGATCCGACACCGTATTGCCCTCTTCAAATACCGTGGTAGCCGCCACCTTGATAAAGGTCTCATTGATGGTATTCTGCAGAGTTCCTGCCACCGTATCCGTGATTTTGGTGGCAATGGCATTGCTCTTCTGATTCTGATAATAGATCAGCGCCGGATTCTCAAAATCATCCGAAAATACATTGTACATACTATAAGTAAATTTATCGGTAATGACGACGGCTGCATAATATTTTCCGGCTTCCACGCCCTCTTTTGCTTCTTCCTCGGTATCCAGAAAGATCCATTTTACACTGGTGTTGGAATGCAGGCTTTCCAGTACGGATTCTCCCATATTTACCACCGATCCGTCTTTCAGCGTATAGTCCTGATCCAGGGATACTACCGCCACAGGAATTCCTCCGGTATTGGCATAGGGATCCCAGTTGGCAAATATATTAAACCACGCATACAGCGACGGTATCACGCACAACCCGATAATAATAACCAGCGCAAAAGGCTGCTTCACCAGTTTTTTCAGATCTCCGGTAAAAATCTTCCAAATATTTTTCATATAGCTTCTAGCAACTCCTCATCCGTATCCATTTGATTGGTTTTGGTCTTTTCTCCCCGGGCCGCCGCTTCACACAATCCCAGTATCAGGAAGAAAAGCGGCGCATTCAGCACCTGCTGAAAGCTGATCAGGGAATGTATCCCGTAGGTAAGCAGTAACAATACTGCGAGAAAATTCTTCCTGTATGTCTGCAGCGCCGTGATAAAAACAGCTGCATAGGCAGCCACACCCAGCAGTCCCATATTGACCAGTGTGGTGAGCCACTCATTATGTGCATTGGTAAAAACAGAACCTTCAAAATATCCTTTATCAAAAAGCACCGTGCCTCCCGGCAACAGTTCTCCCAGATACGATGCAAAACAATCCGGGCCTGCTCCCAACAGCTTCTGATGCAGATTTCCTTTCCGGAAACCCATCCATGCCATCTGCCACAATCTTCCCCGGCGATTGCCCCATTCCGCAAAATCGATTACCAACAACCGATGCAGATACCATGCCAGCACTACCGCTATTCCTGCCAGTGCACAACACAATACTCCCTCTTGCAATATTTTTTTCTTATTCTCCGGAATCCTGCGACAGGCTCCCCAAAGCAGCAGACACCCTGCTGCAACCGGAATCCATCCCTGCCAGGCTGCCAGTTTTTTGGCGATGCCATCCTGCAGGAGAATGTCAAACGTTCCCAGATATAACATCCATTTACCCCAACGGCACATTCCCAGCGCCACCGCTGCAAGAAAAAGGAAATATACTTCCCAATGTCCGGTTTGCTTCCGGTCGAGCCAAAAGCACACCCCCATGACTGTGCATGCCACGATCACACCGCTGTCACTTCCCTGTAAAAGCAGAAGCATCATGGCCAACATATTGCACGTTCCTGCCAGCAGTGTGGGACCTTTTTTCCCTGCTTCCACTGCCCGGTGAAACAGCGTCATGGAAAAGGGAAACATCACACTGTAATACCCGCTGAGCCAGTTGCTGTTCCCTAGCGTGGTCAACATATGGGTAAATTCCCAGTCCCCCACAACGTAACCCTTGAGAAGTCCCAGAGGATCATAGCCCAGCTTCTGCAACAGACCGATCAGGGTGACCGCCACAAAAGCCGCCTCTCCTAACCATATCGCCGTTTTACAACTACCTCCGTACTTCGCCGTCAGTAAAAAACCTCCGATCATCAAACAGATCGTGACAGCTCCCATGTACCATTCCCGCTCTCCGTTCCACGCAATACTGCCATAGGGGCTGCAGATTGCAGAGAGTAACGCACAGATTCCGTACAGGCAGACCGCCGTCGTTACCGCATGTGTTCTGCATTTATCGACCGATTTTTCACTACTTCAGCCAGAGATCTGGCAAAAATCCGATGTTCCCCTGTCCACCGGCTGCTTACAGCAAAGACACACAGTGCCAGCAATGCGATCCCCTGGCAAAGCAGTGAAACATTGCGATACAGGTAATATTTGGTATCACCCAGTTTATAATATCCATTCCAGGGAATATAATAAAGAGGCAGCACTGCCAGAATAACGATCAGATAACTCTGACATACAATTTTCAGAAATTCCTCTTTCCGGTTCTCCATCCTGCAGGCTCCTTCGTGTCACAGACAGCATAACTACTTGAATTGTAAGCGTTTCTGCCCATTCTGTCAAACCGTTCACCCTGCCTTTTGACAAAAAAACCAAACTGTATTCTATATCATTGGCCTTCAAAGATACCTTTAACTTTTTCCCAACAAACCAGTAGCCCCGGCTGGGTGTAAGAATAAGCAGTGCCGTAAGCAGACGTCGGTACCATAGCGTCCCAAGGGACGCATTGCGAGGGTACTTTCCTCACTTATGTACCGCTACGCTCTGCGATAGAGTGCGAGCGTGCCGCGTTTCTTACCCCAGCCGAGGCTACGGGGAATTTTATTTATTAACTTTTACTTCCAAAACTTTTTCTTCTTGCCGTCCCTGGAGTCATTCTCCTTGGACTCTCCCTCTCCGCTTTCCGTTGCTTTCTTCACAGCATTCAGGGAATCTCCGGTCAGTACATCGAACTGCTTTAGCAGTTCCTTTGCTTCCGGTTTCAACTTGTCGGGAGTCTGAACCACCAGTGTTACATAATGGTCACCGCGGACATCCTTATTTCTCCAGGAAGGAACACCCTTGCCGCGCAGACGGATCTTGGTGTCAGTCTGGGTTCCGGCCTTTACATCATATACCACCTTGCCGTCTACCGTATCAATCAGCACTTCGCCGCCCAATGCCGCTACTGCAAAAGAAATAGGTACGGTAGAGAAAATATCGAAATCCTGTCTCTGGAAGATAGGATGACGACCTACGATCACTTCTACCAGCACATCGCCTCTGGGGCCACCGTTGACACCTGGCTCACCCAGTCCCGGCATACGGGTAGACTGTCCGTTGTCGATACCTGCGGGAATATCCACCGCATAACGTTTCTTCATAGGAATATATCCGGTACCACGGCAATCCGGGCATTTGTCCTTGATCACCTTACCGGTACCCTGACAGTCGGGACAGGTCTGTACATTACGCACAGTACCGAAGAAAGACTGCTGGGTAAATACCACCTGACCCTTACCACCACACTTGGTACAGGTCTCAGGACTGGTTCCGGGCTTCGCACCGGAGCCGTTACAGGTCTTACAGGTTTCCTTTACCGTAAGATCGATCTCTTTCTTGCAGCCGAAAACTGCCTCTTCAAAAGTGATATGAACACTGGTACGGATGTTGGCACCTTTCATGGGGCCGTTATTTCTGGCACCTCTGCTTCTGCCGCCGCCAAAGATATCTCCGAAAATATCTCCGAAAATGTCTCCAAAATCAGCTCCATTGAAATCGAAACCACCGGCACCTCCTGCGCCACCATCAAATGCCGCATGGCCATACTGATCATACTGACGTCTCTTCTCGGGATCACTCAGCACGGCATAAGCCTCGGAAGCTTCTTTAAATTTCTGTTCTGCCTCCTTGTCTCCGGGGTTCATGTCGGGATGGTATTTTTTCGCCAGTACCCGGTATGCTTTTTTGATTGCAGCATCATCTGCATTCTTATCTACACCGAGGACCTCGTAATAGTCTCTCTTCTGCTCTGCCATTTTTGCACCTCTGTCATTTAAATCTAAAAACGGTTATGCACAGGGCACGCTTTCGCATACCCTGTGCCCCCTGTTATTCGCAATCACTGTTACACAGCATTTACTGTTATACCACGATTTGCGTTATTTGTGAAGTTTAATTATACTTCTCTGAAATCTCCGTCGATCACATCATCGTCTGCGTTAGATCCAGCATTGCTACCGGCCTGTGCATTCATGTCAGGGCCTGCTGCACCCTGTGCACCCTGCTGTGCCTGAGCAGCCTGCTCATACATCTTGGTGAATACAGACTGAGCACTCTGGGTCAGTTTCTCTTTTGCAGCCTTCAGCTCATCTACATCGCTGTCGCTCATCTCCTGGTCTTTGGTTCTCTCCAGAATTGCCTTAACAGCTTCCAGATCAGCCTGTACCTGAGTCTTGTCACTCTCGGGTACCTTGTCACCTACTTCATTCAGAGCCTTCTCGGTCTGGAATACGAAAGAGTCTGCTTCGTTTCTTGCCTCGATAGCTTCCTTACGCTTCTTATCCTGTGCTTCGAATTCAGCTGCTTCCTTGACAGCCTTCTCGATATCGGAATCGGACATGTTGGAGCCTGCGGTAATGGTGATGTGCTGCTCCTTGCCGGTACCCAGATCCTTAGCGGATACATTTACGATACCGTTGGCATCGATATCGAAGGTAACCTCGATCTGAGGGATTCCTCTGGGAGCGGGAGCAATACCGTCCAGACGGAACTGTCCGAGGGACTTATTATCCTTTGGCGAACTGACGCTCACCCTGTACTACGTTGATATCTACTGCAGTCTGATTATCAGCAGCGGTAGAGAAGATCTGGCTCTTCTTGGTAGGAATGGTGGTATTTCTCTCGATCAGTCTGGTAGCAACACCACCCATGGTCTCGATGGACAGAGACAGAGGAGTTACATCCAGTAACAGAATATCACCGGCACCTGCATCACCGGCAAGCTTACCACCCTGGATAGAAGCACCGATTGCTACGCACTCATCAGGATTCAGAGACTTGCTGGGCTCTTTACCGGTCAATGCTCTTACCTTTATCCTGTACAGCAGGGATACGTGTGGAACCACCTACTAACAGTACCTGACCCAGATCAGAATAATTCAGGCCTGCATCCTTCATAGCGTTCTGTACGGGGATTGCGGTCTTGTCAACCAGATCTCTGGTCAGTTCATCGAACTTAGCACGGGTTAAGTTCATATCAAAGTGCTTGGGTCCTTCTGCGGTTGCGGTAATGAAAGGAAGGTTAATGTTGGTGGTCATTGCGCTGGACAGCTCTTTCTTAGCCTTCTCGGCTGCTTCCTTCAGTCTCTGCATAGCCATCTTATCACCGGACAGATCTACGCCTTCTGCCTTCTTGAATTCATCCAGCATCCACTGAATGATCTTGTTATCGAAATCATCACCGCCAAGATGTGTATCACCGTTGGTAGCCAGTACTTCGATGACACCGTCACCGATCTCGATGATAGATACATCGAAGGTACCACCACCAAGGTCGTATACCATGATCTTCTGCTCTTTTTCATTGTCCAGACCATAAGCAAGTGCTGCTGCGGTAGGCTCGTTGATGATACGCTTTACATCCAGGCCTGCGATCTTACCGGCATCCTTGGTTGCCTGACGCTGAGCATCGTTGAAGTATGCGGGAACTGTGATAACTGCCTCGGTAACCTTCTCACCCAGATAGCTCTCTGCATCTGCTTTCAGCTTCTGCAGGATCATTGCGGGGATCTGCTGAGGAGAGTACTTTTTACCGTCGATGGTACGGCCACGATCGGTACCCATATCTCTCTTAATAGAGGAGATGGTCTTCTGCGTTGGTAACTGCCTGACGCTTTGCAGGCTCACCGACCAGTCTCTCACCGGTCTTGGTAAATGCTACAACAGAGGGTGTGGTTCTTGCGCCTTCTGTGTTTGCGATAACGGTGGGCTTACCACCTTCCATAACAGCTACACAGCTGTTGGTCGTACCTAAGTCAATACCAATAATCTTACTCATAATATTTTCCTCCTGTTTTTACTCTCTTTGTTATGTTCTATTCTGAAAAATATTTGTTAACGTTGTTACTGTACTACGCCTACCATGCTGTGTCTTACGACCATGTCATGGTATGTGTAACCCTTCTGAAGTTCCTGGGCTACGACACCGGATTCATACTCATCGCTCTCCACCTGCATCACTGCGTTGTGAAGGTTCGGATCAAATTCCTGTCCGACTGCCTCGATGGGTTTTACACCGATGTTCTCAAGCTCTGTCATCAGCTGTTTGTAGATACGGTTCATACCGTCTACAAAAGGATCTTCTTTGGATTCCTCGGGAACCGTTGCCAGACCTCTTTCAAAATTATCTACTACCGGAAGGATCTTTTCGATCACACTCTTGGCACCGGTATCGAACATTGCCTGTTTCTCTTTGTCGGTTCTCTTACGGAAGTTCTCGAACTCTGCCATCTGACGCTTTACTCTGTCTTCCAGCTGATCGATCTTCTCCTTGTAGGAATCTTCCTTTTTATTCAGCTTTGCCTGCTTCTTTGCCGCCTTTTTGTCTTCCTTGCTCACAGGCTCCTCATCCTCTGTCTCTTCTTCCTTCAGCTCTTCGGCATCTGAAAGATCCTGTTCCATTTCTTCCTGTAATATTTCTTTTTCCTGATCTGCCATTCTTACTTTCCTTTCTGGAATCTGTCTATTCTTTGCGGTAAAGGTCATCCAACTGAGTCTGCACCGTCCGCAGCGTTCCGATGACCTTGTCATAATCCATTCTCTTGGGACCTATGATTCCTATGGTTCCCTTCATGCCTTCGCCTAATTCATAAGTAGCTGTGACAACACTGCAGTCCTTCATGCCCTGTACCGGAGTCTCGTCTCCGATGTACACCTGGATACCTGTGCTGCCCTCGTCTGCCAGGGATTCCTGGATCAGACCGCCTAACTGCTGCTTCTCCTCGAAAGCATTGATCAGTTCACTTGCCTTGGACTGATCTGCCAGTTCCGGATACCGGAAAATGTTGTTCGCACCGCTGGTGTAGATCTCCAGGTCTTCGTCTGCCTTGATGGCATCTGCCACGGCATCGATCACCTCACTGACGATCTCACTGTGGATTCCGGCCTGCTGCTTCATTGCTGCGATCATTCCCAGATTGATCTCCTCCATGGACAATCCATTGAGGTGGGTATTCAACAGAATGTTCAGCTTCAGCAGTGTCTCATCATCCAGTTCCTGATTCACCGCCAGGATATTGTTCTTGATCACATTACCTTCGGCTACGATGACCGCCAGAATCTGTCCGGCATCTACCCGGGACAGCTGGATGAACTTTACCTTGTTGCGATGTACCTGCGGAGCACTGATCATGGTGGCGTATTGTGTGTTCTGAGCCAGGGTCTTCACCACCTGTTTTAACAGGTTCTCCAGCTTATCCTGCCTCTCTAAGAGCATATCCTTCATCTCATTGACTTCCTGCTCTCTGGTAGCCATCATGGTATCCACATAGAAGCGATATCCCTTTATCGGAAGGAATTCTTCCTGCGGAAGTGTGCGGCTGTATGATATAACCCATCTCTTCCAGATCCGCCATCTCATTGCGAATGGTCGCCGAGCTTAAATTCAGATCTGTGTATTTTGAAATGGTCCTGCTGCCTACCGGCTCTCCCGTTTCCAAGTAGTTCCGGATAATGGCTTGCAATATAATTGTTTTCTGTCATCCAATTGCATTCCATCACTCCCTTTGGGATTATTAGCACTCATCTAAAAGGAGTGCTAACATCTTCTTACCCTAAAATAGCACTACAGGGTATTATTGTCAACTGATTTTCCGGAAAATAATTCTAAACAAACTATTAAAAAAAACTATTCAGAGCCTCATTCGCCAAATACAGATTCTTGTGCAAGCACAAATCTGTACTTGGCTCATCGTATACACAAAAAAGGACCGGCACTATTTCAGTACCAGTCCTGTCTCCAGATATACGGGAAGTGCCCGTACATATACCATATCTATTGTGCCTCCGACAAGGATCAGAAAACATATCGCAACCCCTGTATTCACCAGCCACCGGGGAAAGGTTCTGCCTTTGATCTTCAGTTCCGAAAGTTTTTGAATTCCTTTTATCATATAATACATCAGGGGGAGCAGCGCTGGGGCAGGTACCGTCCCTGATTCTGATAATCCGTGGTGTATGCATAATAAATCGTCAGAAATGCCGGCATACAAATGCAATAAAGCATATTAATATGGAAGAACCATTCTCTTCCGGATATTTTGCGGTGCTTCTTATAGCAGATCACATACAGAAGGCTTCCCGCGGTGCCAAGCACAAAAAATGCTTTATACGCCCGATACAGCCAGATGCTTCCGTAGATGGACATGGAGCCGAAAGCTGCCACGAAGCTGTGGAACAGACCGGACAGCGTGTAGCGTTCCCGGAACATTTCCAGCACCGTATAACCCATGGACTGATAAGTCTGCATGGTCAGCGGATTGACACTCTCCACCGCATATTGGATCGCCATCTTTTCCCGGGTGGCCAGTCCCAGCAGATCTCCGTCCAGAACGATATAACTTCGGATGAACCACCAGCCGATCCCCGCCAGAACTACTCCGGCGATCAGACAGCCGTATTTCAGCATATTCTTCCAGTCATAGAAATAGCCGCCGTTTTCCTTCTTCTGCAAAAAGGACAACAGAAAGAGTAAAATGCAGCTTACGATATATCCGTAGGCATTATAATAAGAAAGAGCACACAGAATAATACCACCGCTCATCCACAGACTGTTGCGGAGATTTATACCATCCTGATATACGCATACCAGAGCATATACCATCATGGCCGTGGATAACATACAGCAGGAATCCGTATTCACATAAGTGTGCAGGAACAATCCCTCCGGCAGGTACGTTACTGCAAAGCAGAACAGCCAACGGAATCGGTCATCCCGGAACACTCTTTTTCCAATCAAATATACCACTACTGCCATCAGCAGGCCAAAGGTTACGTTCACCAGTCTTGCGGTATAGAGCAGTACCACTTCCGATTCCGTAAACAGGCTCACAAAGCGCATGAGATATCCCTGCACGATATAGGGAAATACGTTATACAGAGCATAGGAAAATCCGTAGGCCGGAATCCGCACCTCTTCCTCCCATCCCGTAGGGATCTTCCCATACTTGCAGATAAACTGCGGGATCAGATATCTCGCATGTTCATCTGGCGGATTACCATACAGCGGCGGTGTGTTGGCCAGCGGCTGCAACAGTGCAAGTGTAAGTGCCAGTGCCAGGAATCCCAACAGATATAATGTAAAAATAATCTTTTCTGATTTTTTCTGCATTCTGTCATCCTTTAACATTTTTATAGATACGAAGACCCCAAAGTGGTAAATTCAACTTTGGGGCCTGGTAAACTATTCAGACCCTATTCGCAAAACCGCACCTTCGGTGCTTTCCTTTTGCTCATAGGGTTACTTCGTAATATAAAAATAAGTATATATCCTTATGAATGCAAGCATTCAACGTATATATACTTATTTTTTATTACTCTGAATAGTTTATATGTAGAAGCTTCCGGTGATCTCTTTGTTCATTACATAGTAAACCATGTTCTCTTCGGGCTTTACATACAGCTCTACGCTGGTCAGGTCAGCTGCCTTCTGCTTCAGATCGTATTTCCATACGTCCTTGGCGATCTTCAGCAGTTCTTCCTGAGAGTAGGACTTTCCACCGAACTGAACGCTGATCTCACTCTTTAACTCTGTCTTCTTGGCTACGGGCTTCTTAGCCTCTGCCTTTGCAGGTGCTGCCTTCTTGGTCTCTTTCTTAACTGTTTCCTTCTTGGCTGCAGGCTTCTTAACCTCTGCCTTTACAGGTGCTTTTTCTTCTGCCTTTGCTACAGGGGCCTTCTCAGCTTCCTTCACAGCGGTCTTGGTTTCTGTCTTAACTGGAGTTGTCGGTGCTGCTTTCTTAACTTCTGCCTTAGGCGCTTCCACTTTAGCTGCTACAGGTGCTACAGTTTTCTTAACTACTGCCATGTTACCGTCTCCCTTCTGTACGAATCATGTACAAAAACATTTTCATTCTCCTCACAAGTACCGTATTTCGGTGCTCGATAAGGGTAGTGTATTCCTTTTCCCTATAATTGTCAACTGTTATGCGAATACCAGAAAGTACAGCAATACGATAATACCCAGCACAATACGATACCATCCAAAGACTTTAAAGTCATGCTTTTTGATATATCCCATCAGGAAACGAAGTACGAACAGGGATACAATGAAGGATATCACTGTACCGACCAGCAGGCAGGCAAGCTCCATTCCCGTGAATGCAAATCCGAACTTCAATACCTTCAGAAGACTCGCTCCAAACATAACGGGAATCGCCAGAAAGAAGGTAAATTCCGCTGCCACCGTTCTCGATATACCAATCATAATAGCACCCAGGATCGTAGCTCCGGAGCGGGATGTTCCGGGCAGTGCCGCAGCCACCAGTTGGCAGAAACCGATGATCAATGCATCTCTGTAGGTCAACTGTGACAGTGTTGTGGTGGTAGGTACACGATTCTTGTTCCAGTTCTCGATCACGATAAACAATACACCGACCAGTACCAACATAACTGCTACCACGATGACCTGGATCGTTACTCCACTGGTTCCGATCTCTTTTTTGAAGGCTTCGCTCACCGCATCATCAAACAGCAGGCCGTAAACGACCGCAGGGATACATGCTACAACGATCTTCACCCACATCCAGAAAGCATCCATGCTCAGTGCCACATTTCCTACCGTAAAATCTTTTTTAGATCTTACAATACCACCTTTTTTGTCTGCTGATTTTTCTTCATATAAAAAGGCCAGATCTTGTTCCAGAACAGAACGACTACCGCCAGGATAGCTCCCAACTGAATGACAACATCAAACATATCGAAGAAGCCTTCACTGGTCTCCTGAAAAGGAATCAGACGCTCCACCAGGATCAGATGTCCTGTGCTGCTGATGGGCAGCCACTCGGTGATGCCCTCCACGATACCGTAGATAATTGCCTTGATAATTTCTAACATTTTGTTTCTCCTATCTTTTTTATTTTCTGACGAATCAGAGCTTTTATTTTTCGAGATATGCCAGCAGATCTTCATAGCAGTTCTCTGCTTCCTGATAGCCCTCTTCATATAATGCGATCAGTTTGTCCTTGTCTTTCTCTATCCGTCCCACATCACTCTTCTTATGAGGTCTGATCACGAAAGCCTGACCGTTTTTCTCCTGTCTGTCAATATAGTCCAGGCACTCGTTATAACGGATATGTCGGTCTGCCATGAGTTCATATACTTTAGGATATTTCAGGTATCTGAGTTTTATGAGTCCCAGCTGTGACGCAGATGCGGGCTTTCTCACGAATCCCACCTCTTTGGTCATGACCAGGATGTTCTTCCGGTTGCCGTCCAGAATAGATTTCTCCAGAGGAATGGCATCGCTGATGCCACCATCCAGATACAGCTTCCCATCGATCTTCACATTCCGTGCCACCAGCGGCAGGGATGCGGATGCCCGGATCTTGTCGATATCCTTGCGGATATCACGGACACGCAGATACTCCGGCTGTCCCGTCTCGATGTTGGTCACCACGCTGTAGGCCTTGCCAGGATATTTTTCAAAGGTATCGTAATCATACGGATACAGGTAATCCGGAATCAGGTGATAACAGAAATCCACATTGAACAAATCTCCGCTGGTCAATAAGCTTTCCAGGCTGCAATACCGTCTCGTATCCAGATAATCCACACTGACACTCAGCGCCCGTCCCTTTTGTCTGGACAGATAGCTGCACATATGGCATGCACCGGCGGATACTCCGTAGATGTGGGAAAAATCAATTCCCTTTTCCGTAAAAAAGTCCAGTACGCCGGCGGTGTATACACCCTTCATTCCGCCGCCTTCCAATACCAGTCCTGCCTGATACATTCTCATTACTCTCCTTTTTTTCTGCTTCTGCAACTATCCAGAACCCCATTCGCAAAATCGCATCTGCGATGCTTTCCTGAATAACAAGTTCTCTTGTTATTTGCTCATGTGGTTATTTCGTCACATCAGCATATCGAAAGGCTCATTCGTGCAAGCACGATTCGCTTTCGATATGCTGCGTGACTCTAGATAGTTGCATACTCCGTCTTCACAAACTTCCGCAACGCTTCCAGGGATCTCTCCACTTTTTCGGTGTCCACACAGTAGGCCATGCGGAAATATCCCGGTGCACCAAAGCTATCACCCGGTACCAGAACGAGATCATATTTCAATGCTTTCTGGCTGAATACCTTGGCATCCTCTTCCAACGCTTTCGGGAAAATGTAGAAGGTTCCGCCGGGCTTCACGCAGGTGAATCCCAGCTCGGTCAGTTCTTTATACAGGATATTCATATTCGTCTCATACACCGATAGATCCGCTGTCTTATCCAGTACCTGTGCCACTGCCAGCTGGATAATGGAAGGCGGACAGTTATGTCCGATACCTCGGGAGATCTGTCCGCACATATTGATCATGGTCTCCGCATCCTCACATGCCGGGTTCACTGCCACATAACCGATACGTTCTCCCGGCAGAGACAGAGATTTGGAGAAAGAATAGCACATGATAGTATTGTCATAAAAATAGGATACGCAGGGACTGTCTACACCTTCAAACACGATCTCACGATAAGGTTCATCAGAGATCAGATAAATAATATGACCGTATTCCTTGGACTTTTCGCTCAGGATATCTGCCAGTCTCTGCAATGTCGGGGTGGAATATACCACACCGGAGGGGTTGTTGGGAGTGTTGATCAGTACTGCCTTGACCTTCTCCGTCAGCATCTCCTCAAACGCCTCGAAGTTGATCTGGAAGTTCTCCAGATTGGGGGGAACCACCTTCAGTACCGCTCCGGTGAGATCCACATAAGGATGATATTCCGGGAAAAACGGTGCAAAAGTCAGGATCTCATCTCCCGGCTCCGTCACCAGACGAAAAGCATGTGCCAGCGCTCCTGCCGCCCCGGATGCCATGAAAATGTGCTCCTTACGATAAGGCAGCCCAAACCTCTTCTCCAGGTTCTCCGCAATTGCCTCCCTGACGCTTGTAATACCGAGGCTGGGACTGTAGCCGTGCAGTTCCAACGGTTCCTTCGTCGCCAGCATATGGATCATGCGGTCAGTAAATTCTCTGGGAACCGGAACGGAAGGATTCCCCAGGCTGTAATCAAATACGTTCTCGTATCCGATTTCCTGTCCCCTTGCCGTAGCAAATTCCGAAAGCTGCCGAATCACTGATTTTCCGGACAGCATATCTTTATATTTCTGAACTAACATACGAATCTCCTTTCCGCAGACGATTCCTTTCGTCGGAGGAATCGCAAATCAAATTTCAAATTTGATTCTGCGCTGTTTATTTGATCTCTATAAACTTATCTCTGAACCTTTCCGTGGACAGACAGATACTGTTTCTTCCACAGCTTTTGGCCTTATAGAGAAGCTCATCCGCTCTTGATGTGAAATCCCATTCCTTGTTATTGCCCACCGGAATCCGCACAAATACTCCCTGGCTTACCGATACATAGTTGCTGCAATTACTGCATTCATGGGGAAGTTTCAATTTGCGGACCTCCCTCAAAATATCTTCCGCTACTCTTCGTATCTTCTCCACCGTCATTCCGGTATAGAGGATCATAAATTCATCCCCACCGTATCTGGCACAGAAAATCTTACCCGGAACCTGCTGTTTCCGCAGAACTCCGGCAATCGCTTTCAGGCACTGATCTCCGGCCAGGTGTCCATAATGATCGTTGTATTCCTTGAAGAAATCAATATCCATGAGTTCTACTCCCATGAGCTCATGTTCCTCATAGGCATGTTCAAAACTGCTCGTAAAGTATTCATGTAAAAAGCTCCGGTTTGCCAGTCCCGTCAGTTCATCATGCATAGCCAGACTTTCCAGCTCCCGGTTGGAAGCTTTCATGTTCGTCCAGTCCAACGTAACGTTTTTCAGCCGGTTCTGCAATTCTATGACATTGATCAGCGCTTCTCTGTTTTCCTGTTGGTATTTCTCATAAATATCAAAATACTGGCGGGTATAATCTATGTATTCCCAGGTGAGACCCTTCTTCTGCAGAAGTTCACTCTTGAAAGGATACAGATCCAGGAAAATATTATAATGCTCTTCGATATGCTTTTCATCAATGATCCGGATCAATTCTTCCAGATATTTTCCATCAGGCAGGATTTCCAGAATTCCCGCCAGAATCACCAGTTCATCCATGATCTCTTCAAAAACATCCCGGTCTGACAATTGCTCCAGAAGATCTGCTGCAAGCTTTAAAGCCTCTTCCTCATGCCCCTGTAATAATTCGCAGGAAATACGATACATTTCTAATGTTATTTTCGAATAATAGCTTTCCGGTGCCTCTCTGATGATCTGTTCTATTTGATTCCAAAGCCGTAAAGCCTCTTCCATTTCTCCCATATACATGTGACAGCAGCCACATTCGATCATACAGTTGATCCTGTTATAATTCAGCTGATATGTTTTCTCTGACTTACTATAGAAGTCGATTGCTGTACGGTAATGCTGTATCGCCTCCTGCCGCAGGCGCATCCTGACCAGGGTATAGGCAATATTACTCTCCGCCATGCCCTGGATATAATAAAAATGGTATTTTTCCGCATATTGAAGGCAGTTATAATAGGAACTTAAGGCCACCATCCGGTTGTTCTTCCGATCGGACACCGCTCCCATCATATTATAGGTTCTGGCCAGCAGTTCATACATCTGCTCATTTTTCAGATAACCGATACTCTCTGTCAGACATTGCAAGGTGTTTTCATACTGGTCGTTCTGCCAATAATATTCTGCAAGATAATAAAGCCCCAGACCGGCCAGCTTCTGTGAGCCGGTGTCTGCTGCATATTCCATCACTTTCTGACAGGTCTCGTTGTCCGGAAATTTACCGTTTTCCCGGTTTTGGATGGTTTCCTCTATGAAATTTTGAACGGTCTGTGGTAAACCCTTTAAATCCATGCCGGTTCCTTTCCGGAATCCCCAAGCTGTCATTGATCATCCCCTGTCAGAGGCCATCATAAACAGCCATGGTATTCTAAATAGTTATCATACCACAGTACTTTGTCACTTTACAAGATTGCTCCGCCAAAAATACACGTCACCCGTAAAAAATTAAGGTTTTATTTAGATTTCATCCTCTGCCCATGCAAGAGCACATTTCACCGCACGATGCCAGCCCTTTAACAGTTTCTTGCAGTCTTCTTCATCCATTTCCGGTGCAAAGGATGCTCCGATCTGCCAGTTCTCACGGATCTCATCACGATTCTTCCAATAGCCTACCGCAAGTCCTGCCAGATAAGCCGCTCCCAGAGCAGTCGTCTCGATACATGCCGGACGGCGTACCTGGGTGTTGACGATATCCGCCTGGAACTGCATAAGGAAATCATTGGCACTGGCACCACCGTCTACTTTCAGGCTCTTTAAATCAATGCCGCTGTCCTTCTCCATGGCTTCCAGCACATCTGCCGTCTGGTATGCGATGGATTCCAGCGTGGCTCGGATGAAATGTTCCTTGGTACAGCCTCTGGTAATGCCGACGATGGTTCCTCTGGCATACTGATCCCAGTAGGGGGCTCCCATGCCCGCAAATGCCGGAACAATATAGACCCCTGCGGTATCCGGCACATGCTCTGCATACTCCTGGGACTGTGCAGAGGTCTTGAGCATACGCATACTGTCACGAAGCCACTGGATCCCGGCACCGGCTACGAACACGCTGCCCTCCAGGGCATATTCTACGTTCTTGCTTGTGCTGGCAGCAATAGTGGTCAATAGACCCGACTGGGAGGTAATGGCTTCGTGTCCGGTGTTCATTAATAAGAAGCAGCCGGTTCCGTAAGTGTTTTTCACTTCTCCCTGCTCAAAGCAGCACTGTCCGAACAGCGCCGCCTGCTGGTCTCCCGCCGCACCGGCAATAGGAATCTCGCCGCCCAGAACGGCTGCATCGGTCCTGCCGTAGATCTCACTGGAACAGCACACCTTCGGCAGCAGACTCTCCGGGATATTGAAGCGCTTCAGGATCTCCTGATCCCAGCAGAGATTATGAATATCGAAAAGCATGGTCCGGGAAGCATTCGTATAATCCGTCACATGTACGGCACCCTTGGTCAGATTCCAGATCAGCCAGGTATCCACCGTACCGAAAAGCAATTCTCCCCGCTCTGCCCGTTCTCTGACACCGGGTACATTATTCAGGATCCAGGCAATCTTGGAAGCACTGAAATAAGCATCCGGGATCAAGCCGGTCTTCTTCCGGATGATCTGATCAAAGCCGTCTTTTTTCAGTTCCTCAATCATATCGGAAGTACGGCGGCACTGCCATACAATAGCATTGTATACAGGTTCGCCGGTATTTTTATCCCAGATAATCGTGGTTTCCCGCTGGTTGGTGATGCCGATGGCCTCGATCTGGTCATCGGTGATACCCAGCACCGCCATACTTTCAATGGCCACTCCCAGCTGGGAGGACCAGATTTCCATAGGGTTATGCTCTACCCAGCCTGGCTGGGGATAGATCTGTGTGAATTCTTTTTGTGCCATGGAACAGATATTTCCCTGTTTATCAAACAGGATACAGCGGGAACTCGTGGTTCCCTGATCCAGTGCCATGATGTATGTCTTTTTCTGTGTGTTATGTGTATCTCCCATTGTATTATGTAACCTCCCGTTGTTCGTTCCAGGCTCTGCCCATAGCATATCCCAATCGTGTCATTGGAATATATTGTGTCCATTGCCCCAAATATGCTCTATTCTCAATAGTTCTGTCCTCTGTCACCCACGAAACGACCGGGTTGCCACTATATTGACACCCGTGTCAGCTACGTTTTCCACAATGACATCTCCTACATGAATGGGTGCAGCCGCAGTGACATCTGCCAGGGCTTTCATGCAGTCATCGATCCTGCCTTTGGGAATATCGGAAGCCGTCTTCACGGATACTACTGTGTCCGGATACCCTTCCACGCGCACGGTGGAGGTGACGATCCGGGTAGGATGCGTAACTTCCTTTTCTCCGTAGGCAGCGCCTCTGGGACAGCGGTTACCGGTCACTGTGACACTACTGTCATCTGCGATAATCACGGTCAGAGCACACCCTACCGGACAGCAGATGCAGGTCAATTCTTTTTGTGTTGTATTCTTCTCTGCCATCGTCTCACCCTCTTTTCTGTTGGATATATTCCACTGCATAGTTTCCAGCCTTTTCCGCTTCTGCGGATACATGGTCTACCAGTTCATGGACGTGGAGCACATTGCCGCAGGCGAAGACGCCGGGGATACTGCACTCCAGATTCTCTCCCACTACCGGTCCTCCGGTCTTGCCGTCCATATCCGCTCCTAAGCCCCTGGTCAGTTCGTTCTCCGGGATCAGCCCGCAGGATAACAACAGCGTATCGCAGGGAACATCCCACTCGGATCCGGGGATGGGTTTTCCATTATCGTCCACTTTTGTCAGGGTCACTCCCTCTACACGGTCTCTGCCGTGAATCTGTGCCACGGTAGTATTCAGATACAGAGGGATGTTGAAATCGTCCAGGCACTGGACAATGTTACCTTCAGTCCGCCGCTTTGGGGACGAAGCTCCGCCACGCACTGTACTTTGGCACCTTCTAACACCATACGTCTCGCCATGATGAGTCCAATATCACCGGAACCCAGGATGACTACATTTTTACCGGGCATACGTCCGCGGATGTTTACATAATACTGCGCAGTTCCGGCGCTGTAGATGCCTGCCGGTCTGCTGCCGGGAATATTCAGTGCTCCCCGGGAACGTTCTCTGCATCCCATAGCCAGGATCACGGTCTCCGTCTCGATTTCCAGCAGCCCGTCCTCTTTGTTCATGGCAGTGACTTTTTTACGTCCGTCAGGAAGCAGAGAAATATTGGTTACCATGGTGTTCAGCAGATAGGGGATCTGCGCTTCTTCTGCCATATCGATATAACGTTCCGCATACTCCGGTCCGGTCAGCTCCTCTTTAAAAGTATGCAGTCCGAAACCGTTGTGGATACACTGGTTCAGAATGCCTCCCAGTTCTCTGTCACGCTCTAAGATCAGCACTTTTTCACAGCCGGCCTTTCTCGCAGACAGCGCTGCCGCCAGTCCCGCGGGACCGCCTCCGATGATCACAATATCTTCCGTACGTTTACTCATGGAGTGCCTCCTTTCCGACCGGTGCCTGTGGCTTTTTCCACGCTCCGCCCTCTCCGGGTGCGGTTTCTTTGTTTTTACCCACTAAAATCTCGGAACCGATCCCCTCCTTAGTGATCTGTGCCGGATCGAGATGCAGTTCTCTCGACAGGATTTCCAACGTCTTCGGGGAACAGAAGCCCGCCTGACATCTGCCCATACCGGCTCTGGTACGGCGTTTGACACCATCCAGTGTCGTTGCTCCTACTGGGCGGTGAATTGCTTCCAGAATCTCTCCTTCCGTCACCAGCTCGCAGCGGCAGATCACATTGGCAAACGCAGGATTTTCCCGGATCAGTGCTTCTCTCTCCTCTTCCGTGGCAAGTGCCATGCTGGGAATGCCTTTTCTGCTGTCAATAAAATCCGTCTTACGTTCTGCGGGATAAATATTTTCAACAATCCGTGCCACATACTCACCGATTGCCGGTGCACTGGTCAGTCCCGGGGATTCAATACCCGCCACATCGATGAACCCGGGATGCCCTGCTGCCTCTTCAATAAGGAAATCCGATTTTTCCGCAGGAGCTTCGTGTACCAGATGAGCTCGCAGTCCGGCAAAAGAGGTGATGGTCTGTCTGCCGTCCAGCGCGTCCACACTGTTACTTCCCAGATTCAGAACCTTCGTCAGTCCTTCTGCTGTCGTATCTACATCTTCTTTGTCAGGAATATCTTCCGCTGTGGGACCTACCAGTAAATTGCCGTGTACCGTGGGAGTAACGAGGATCCCTTTTCCCATTTTGGACGGGAGTTGGAAAACGGTGGAATTCACCAGATTACCGCAATTTTTGTCCATAAGACGGTACTCACCTCTTCTGGGGACAATACGGATCCTGTCTTCACAGATCATGTTATGGATCTCATCCGCATAGACACCTGCCGCATTGATAACGATGGGAGCAAGGAACATCTCTCCATCCGCCTGTACCTGATACATCCGGCCTTCTTTCTCGGGTGGATTCTCACTCCATACCGGTCTCTGTTCCACAATGGATGTCACCTTATGGTTCCGATAGAACTCCACACCATTCTCCGCTGCATTCTCCGCCAGTGCAATGTTCAGTCCGAAGGGACAGACGATACCACCGGTGGGTGCATACAGGGCTCCTACGATGTCACGGGACACCGCCGGCTCCATTCCCCAGACTTCCTCCGGGGACAAAAGCTTCAATTCTTTTACCCCGTTCTCCATGCCTCGCCGATACAGTTCTTCCAGACCGGACATGGCATCTTCTTCAAAGCATAACACCAGGGATCCGTTCCTGCGGAACGGGAAGTCCAGCTTCTTCGACAGTTCCTCCATCATTTCATTGCCCCGGACGTTTAACTGTGCCTTGAGAGTCCCCGGTACTGCATCATACCCCGCATGCACGATACCGCTGTTGGCTTTGGAAGTACCTTCGCAGACATCACTTTTCGCCTCCAGTACAGCGATCCTTAGCTTTCCCTTCGCCAGTTCCCTGGCAATGGCGCAGCCACTGACTCCGGCGCCGATAATGATCACATCATAATCCTTCATAACCTCGCCCTGCCTTTCCTATGTTTACATTTATATTTGAATGTCCACCTTTACCTTCTGAATATCCGTTTTCTCTTTATGAATGTCCATTTTTTATTTGTCGCAAATGTCTCTTTGCTATTTATTTTACCATATTCTGCGGGAAAACACGACCGAAAACCAGCAACACTCTGTGTAAAATGTAGTCGAAAAAACCGGACAGCAATCGCTGTCCGGTCAGTTTTCTCTTATAACAATGTATTCAGATCCACCAGGGTTCCGCCCTCGATCTCCACGCACTTGTCACTGTTTAACTGCAGCCATACGCTGCAGGCATTGGGGTTATATACCTTTTCGTAATCCGCAGAGAACTGTAAACGTTTCGCTGCATCCATATAATCAATGATCTCGATGTTGGTGGCGTACCAGATGTCGTCTCTGCCGCCCATGTATTTACAGAAGTTCTCGATCACATCCCAGTTGTCATTATTATCGAACTCGTAGCTGTGCCCCCAGACATACATCAGCTTCAGGTACTGGCTCTTCTTGAAATCGGCGAAAAATTCCGCGTACTCCATCAGCTTCGGATCATTATGATGGCAGGTAGCATGCCACTCCAACGGATCCTTTGGCAGTGCAAAATCCGGAACCGTCTCTACCACTCTGGCATAAGCCACGCCCAACTGACGGTACAGCTGTTTGATCTCTTCACTGTAAGAACCGTTGGGATATGCATGTCCTCTGATGATCCGGCCGGTCCATTTCTCCAGACCTTTCCGGTCTTCCAACAGTTCCTCTGCGACTTCCACCAGTGGGCATCTCTCAATGGTGGGATGGGTCATGGTATGAGTTGCGATCTCATGACCGTCGTATAATCCTTCCATTTCCTCGAAGGTCATACGGGGCCGCTCTCCGACCTGTCCGTAATTCAGGTTGAAGGTTGCCTTGATCCCGTATTTATTAAAAATACCGATCAGCCGCTTATCCTGTAACTTACCATCATCATAACTCATGGTCAGAGCTTTGGCTTTTCCGCCGGGAAAACAAGTATATACTTTCATCTTTTCCATCCTTTTCTACTGTAATTTCTGTTGTGGTTTTAAAATATGATAATTTTCATCCCACATGTTTTCATCATATTACGACTGGAACAATTTTGCAACTGATAAGAATCCGGCATTAACCCTCTTTATCGTGCAGAATTTTCCATTGCCTTCCTTTCATTCATCCTTTAATATAGTAAAATATACAACCAATAAACGAATTACAATGAGAAGGGAGCATATTTATGAAAAAATTCAACTCCTTCCGTAATCGCCAGAACGGCTTTGAAGATTTAGGTTCCGGCACCGCGGAAGCAGCAAAAACGAAAAAAAGCTGGTGGAAAGTCCCCGGCATCATTCTTGTGATTCTGGTAATCGCTATTTTTGCTTTTAATTCCACTTACCAGATCCGTGAACAGGAGCAGGCGGTTCTGATCACTTTAGGCCAGGCCAAAGCGGTAACGGATCCCGGACTTCATTTTAAGATACCATTCATCCAGCAGGTTCGTAAAGTAAATACCACCATTCAGGGATTTTCCCTGGGATATGATGTAGATTCCAATTCTTCGGAAACCGATGATTCTCTCATGATCACTTCCGACTATAATTTTGTCAACGTCGATTTCTTCGTAGAGTATCGTTTCAGTGACCCGGTAAAAGCTGTCTATGCATCCAAGGATCCCGTACTGATCCTGCGTAACATCAGCCAGAGCTGTATCCGTACCGTGATCGGCAGTTATCCGGTGGACGATGTCCTGACTACCGGAAAAAATGAGATTCAGGCCGCTATTAAAGAAATGATTCTGGAGCGTCTGAGCGAACAGGATATCGGTATCCAACTGGTAAATATCACAATCCAGGATTCCGAGCCGCCTACCTCCGAAGTCATGGAAGCTTTCAAGGCCGTGGAAACCGCCAAGCAGGGAAAAGAAACTGCCCTGAACAATGCCAATAAGTACCGCAATGAACAGCTTCCTCTGGCGCAGGCACAGGCCGACGGTATCATCAAAGACGCTGAGGCGCAAAAGGCCGAGCGCATCAATGAGGCTACTGCACAGGTTGCGCGTTTTAACGCTATGTACGAGGAATATATCAAGAACCCGACCGTCACCAAACAGCGTATGTTCTACGAGACCATGGAAGAAGTACTGCCTGACCTTAAGGTTGTCATCGAAAGCCCCAACGGCAATACACAGACCTTCTATCCTTTGGAATCCTTCACAGGTACCGCTTCCGCTTCTTCGGAGAGCAGCACCTCTGAAGCTGCACAATAACCATTGTCTACAGAAAGGCAGTTTTATAAATATGAAAAAAGTGAAAAATATATCTCTGATTCTATTAGTACTGGCATTGTTGATCATCGGATCCTCCAGCATTGTCGTTACCAACGAAAACGAATACAGTCTGATCCGACAGTTCGGTAAAGTAGACCATGTAGTGAGTTCTGCAGGTGTTACCTTTAAGATTCCTTTTGTACAGAGCGTCGATAAGCTTCCGAAGGAGATCCTGCTCTATGATCTGTCTTCCTCCGATGTCATCACCAGTGACAAGAAGACCATGATCTGTGACAGTTACATTTTATGGCAGATCAATGATCCTCTGAAATTTGCCCAGACCCTGAACTCCTCCATCTCCAACGCAGAGAGCCGTCTGGACACCATCGTATATAACTCTACGAAAAATATCATAAGCAGTACGACCCAGAACGACGTCATCTCCGGGCGTGACGGAGAGCTGGCTGCAGCCATTATGAAAAACATTGGGAACACCACTGAGCAATACGGTATTGAATTGCTCTCCTTCGAAACCAAACAGCTGGATCTGCCCAGTGACAACAAAGCCGCTGTGTACGAGCGTATGATCTCCGAACGTGAAAACATCTCCGCAACCTATACCGCAGAGGGAAGCTCTGAGGCACAGAAAATCCGCAATACCACAGATAAGGAAGTCAATGTTCTCCTGTCGGAGGCCAATAAAAATGCGGAGATTCTCATTGCCGAGGGCGAAGCGGAATACATGAGAATTCTATCAGAAGCTTATTCCGATGAATCCAAACAGGATTTCTATTCCTTCGTCAGAAGCCTGGATGCACTGAAGGCTTCCATGACCGGCGATAATAAGACGGTGATCCTGTCTCCGGATTCCCCGATCGCGCAGATTTTCTACGGAAGATAACATAAAGGCCGGTGTCTGCAATATTCTTGCAGGCACCGGCTTTTTTATGCCAGAATCTCCTCAATTCTGCGTCTCTCTTCTTCACTGAATGCGGTTGCATGTACAATACCGATATTATCCAGGATCTGTGATGGCTTAGATGCTCCGATCAGAACACTGGTAATATCCCCATCCCTTAAGATCCACGAAAGTGCCATCTGTGCCAGGGTCTGTCCTCTCTGGGCTGCCAGATCGTTCAGTGCACGTACCTTCTTCAATGTCTCTTCCACGATCGCCGCTTCTTTCAGGAATCTGCCGTCGGTACGGACACGGCTGTCCTCAGGAATACCGTGGAGATAACGGTCGGTCAGAAGTCCCTGTGCCAGCGGGCTGAACGTAATGATGCCGATGCCATGGGCAGCCGCATAATCCTTCAATCCGTCCTTCTCAATATCTCTTACAAACATGGAATATTTTCTCTGGTTGATAATAAACGGTGTCCCCAGCTCCTTGAACAGTTCTGCTGCCGCAATGGTCTGCTCCTTATTGTAGTTGGAAATTCCCACATACAATGCCTTACCGGATCTGACAATGCCATCCAGTGCACGAACGGTCTCCTCCAACGGTGTATTTGGATCCGGTCTGTGATGGTAGAAGATATCCACATAATCCAGTCCCATGCGCTTCAGGCTCTGATCCAGGCTGGCCACGAGATACTTTTTGCTGCCCCAGTTGCCGTAAGGTCCGGGCCACATATCATAACCGGCTTTCGTGGAAATGATCAGTTCATCTCGATACCTTCCCAGTCCTTTTGCAAGGATCCGTCCAAAATTTTCCTCCGCACTGCCCGGTACAGGTCCATAATTGTTTGCCAGATCAAAATGTGTAATGCCATGGTCAAATGCTGTGTGGCACATGTCCTGCATATTATCAAAATTCCCATTGGAGCCGAAATTGTGCCATAATCCCAGAGAGACTGCCGGAAGCTGCAATCCACTGGCACCACAGCGGTTGTATTTCATTTCTTCATATCTTTTCTCATCTGCCTGATACATTTAAATAACCTCCATCTTTTCTGTGTCCTGCAATATTTGTGCCTAAGGCACAAATTTGCGTGTGAAAAATGCATTTTTCACACTAGCCTCCTTGTTTTCTTTCCTTCATTTCTTTATTATAAATTTATTTTCATCCCGTTTCTATGCGAATTTTATAGAATAAAGTGCAATATCTTACGAATTATCTCTTACGTCCCACGATCTTCAGGCGGCTGAAAAACAGGTAATACACAATAAAAGCGATACTGGTCACCGTCCAGGTCAGCGGATAGCTGAATACAATGGTGAGAATGTCATTTTTCAGAGGTACGGCTGTCAGGATCCATACCACGCGCAGTGCGCAGATCCCCAGGCAGCATATGATCATGGGAAGCCAGCTGTCGCCGATACCGCGCAGAGTACCGGACAAAATCTCAATGGCAATATAGGTAAAATATGTAGGTACCAAAAAATGCAGAATCTGTTCTCCAATCACTACCACCTGTGCATCCGTGGTAAACAGTTGATAACAGATCGATGCATAATTATAGAGGATCACGGACAACAGTACGGTTGCCCCGGCTGTAATCCCCATACAGGTACGGACTCCCTTGTGTACACGATCCATTTTCCCCGCGCCATAATTCTGCCCCACAAAGGTAGTGATCGATATGCCAAAGGCATTGACGATCATCCAAAACAGGCTGTCAATCTTGCTGTAGGCTGTCCATGCCGCTACCGTATCCGTTCCCAGTTCGTTAACGCTGGACTGGATCAGAATATTGGACGATGTATACATCACCGACTGCAATCCCGCCGGAAGTCCGATCCGGATGATCCTGCGGAACATTCTTCCATCAAAACGGATCTTTCTCAGTTCCAGACGATGCATATCCTTCGTCCGCATCAGCACCCACAATACCAGTACCGCACTGAGTGCCTGCGACAGAATGGTCGCCAGTGCGGCTCCAGCCACACCCCTATGCAGTCCGATGACAAATGCAATATCCAGCACAATATTCGTCAGGCAGCTGACGATCAGGAAATATAGCGGTCTCTTGGAATCCCCCACAGCCCGCAGGATACCTGCGCCCATATTGTAGATCAGATTCCCGATAACGCCCAGAAAATAGATTCGGATATAGGTTGTCGACGGTCCCAAAATATCCTCAGGTGTAGACATCGCGCGCAGTGCCCATGGTGCCGCCGTAATACCCACGATCATCATGCCGACTCCCGCCACCAGACTGAACGCAATGGAGGTATGCACGGCATAGCCTACCATCTCGGCACGTTTTGCCCCATAATATTGGGAAATAATGACTGTGGCACCGCTGGACAATCCCACGAAAAATCCCACCAGCAGCTGGATCAGCGTACCGGTGCCCCCACCTACCGCCGACAGAGCTTCTTTTCCGACAAAGCGCCCTACGATCACCGCATCTGCAGCATTATATAATTGTTGAAAAAAGGTCCCGAACAAAATAGGGAAAAAAGAACAGGAGCAGCTGCTGCCAGATGACTCCCGTTACGATCTTGTTCTCTTTCTCTATAACATTTTCTGTCTGCTTTTGTGTTTTCTCTGTATTTGCTTCCATATTAATATGCCCTTTGAAAATCTATACTTCTACGATGATAGTATCATTTCCACAAAACCTTTTCAAGAGGGTAATCTTATCCACATCGGAAGTCAGGAAAAACCCCGGGTGGTGGAAGCACCCGGGGATCCTGTCTGCACCCGGATGAGTCGCAGCATCCGGGCACAGCACTCTGTATATACCAAATTGAGGGATTAGATAAAAGCTAAGTTATTTACTCCATTCGCATATCGCAAAGCTTACGCTCCGCTTTTATGCTCATGTCGTAATCGGGTTATAAATCCCTTAAGCCACTCCCGTGCAGGCACGTCGTGTCTTAGGGATTATAACCCTGGCATTATTACTCCACGTCTTGCAGGGCTGCGAAGTCTTCTTCGCCGGTACGAACCTTTACTACTTTGTCAACGTTGTATACGAAGATCTTGCCATCGCCGATATGTCCGGTGTACAGAGCCTTCTTGGCAGCATCGATGACTGCGCTTACGGGAATCTTGCTGACAATAACTTCTACCTTCACCTTAGGCAGCAGGGTCGCATCCATTTCAACACCACGATACATCTCGCCGGTACCCTTCTGTACGCCACAGCCCATGACCTGTGTCATGGTCATACCGGTTACACCCAGATCGTTCAGAGCCTTCTTCAGTACCTCGAACCGGGCAAGCTTTGCAATAACCACTACTTTGTAGATTCCGGTTGCAGGAATTGCTGCCGGAGCTGTCTCTACCTTTACTGCCGCTTCCTTCATGGCTGCGGAAGCTGTGTCATAATCACTTACGCCAAGGCTGGTATTTTCATTTACCTCCATGGTCATAGTGTTGGAAATATCCATAATGCTGAAGCCTGCATATGCGGAAGGAAGACCATGCTCACAGGAGTCCAGACCAACAATCTCTTCTTCCTCAGATACACGTAAGCCTACGGTAGCCTTGATGATCAGGAAAGCAATGGTAATAGTTACTGCAGTCCATGCCGCCACACTTACAAAACCTAACAGTTGCAAACCAAGCTGCCTGAAGCCACCGCCATAGAACAGGCCTACCACACTGTCATTGCCGGGTGCGGAAGTGGTTGCAAATAAACCGGTTGCGATAGTACCCCAGATACCATTCATGCAATGTACTGCAACAGCACCTACAGGGTCGTCAATACGAAGTATATAATCCAGAAGCCATACACCAAATACTACCAGAAGTCCTGCTACTGCACCGATCACGATAGCACCGAAGCAATCCGTCACATCACAAGGAGCGGTAATCGCTACCAGACCTGCCAGAGATGCATTCAGACACATGGATACATCAGGTTTGCCATATTTGATCCAGGTAAATACCATACATACTACAGTTGCGATTGCGGGAGCTACGGTAGTGGTAAGGAACACGGAGCCTAACTGCTCTACGGAAGTACAAGCAGCACCATTGAATCCATACCAGCCAAGCCACAGGATAAATACACCAAGGCATCCAATCGGAAGGTTATGTCCGGGGAATGCATTTACTTTTACAATCTTACCACTCTTGTCCTTTTCAAACTTACCAATACGGGGACCTAAAAGCTTTGCTCCGATCAAAGCAGAGATACCGCCTACCATGTGAATTGCACAGGAACCTGCGAAATCATGGAAGCCAAGCTGTGAAAGCCAGCCGCCGCCCCAGATCCAGTGAGCTTCAATGGGATAGATCAATGCGGAGATCACACCGGAATAAATACAATAGGATAAGAACTTGGTTCTCTCTGCCATAGCGCCGGATACGATGGTAGCTGTGGTAGCACAGAACACCAGATTAAATACAAACTTTGAATAATCAAAATTCTCATAGGCAGTAAAGATGTCCAGTCCCGGCTTGCCGATCAGACCTACTACATCTTCACCAAGTAACAATCCAAAGCCAATCAAAATAAATACTACAGTACCGATACAGAAATCCATCAGATTCTTCATCAGAATATTACCGGCATTTTTGGCTCTGGTAAATCCGGTCTCCACCATTGCGAATCCTGCCTGCATCCAGAACACCAGGGCCGCACCGATCAGAAACCAGACTGCAAATAATTGACCATCTACTGCGCTTAAGATTTCTTCTGTCATAACATTTTCCTCCTCACTCTTCGTGAAATATCTTCCACAATATTTCACCGGTGTAAAAAAATATGCGATACTATGGTCTCATCCTTCGAAGCCCCATTGCATCGCATCCTTAGGGTATAGCAGTTAAACTGTTTTCCACATACCCTTACGCTATTTTTGTCCGGCCACGCGCGTTGTGATACTGCCAGACAATACCCGGGATATACATCCCGGTATGATTAGCGGTCGTCAAGTGACCATTCGTGCCAGCACGATGTTCACTTTCCTCGTCGCCATAACAAAAAAGGGCGCTACAGTTTTATTCTGTAGCGCCTTTGCTATGTTGAGAGTATAGCACCGTAGTTTTTTAGTGTCAACATGTTTTTTATATTTTCTTTATATTTTTACAGTTCCATAAGAAGTCGCTCATAGCAAGTTCCTTCCCAGGTGACCTGATCCAGTTGGGAAAATCCCAGTCTTTCTGCAAGATGCAGGGATATTTCGTTCTCCGGCATCACTAACATCTGCACTCGCTCAAATCCCAATTCTTCTTTCCCGTATTTTAATAATGCCTTGCATACTTCCGTGGCATACCCCTGCCGCTGCCACGGGACACCGATGACGAAGCCCAGCTCCGGATCCTCGTAACCCTCGCGGTTGGAGAATCCCGCTCTGCCGATCACCTGTCCGGTCATCCGGTCACAGATCGTCCAGACGCCGTAATTATAAAAATAATACATATTTTCCGTATAATCCTTCAGATAGGCCTCTTCTTTCGCCCGCTCCGGATAGAGTCCTTCTGTGTACTTCGTCACAGAAGGATCCGCATAAATCTCATAAAGGGCATCCAGATCCTCCGCACCGGTCTCCCGGATGAGACACCTCTCCGTGGTCAGAATCTCCCAGGGAATGCCCACGTATCTGCGATAGACCTTCTCCAGATAATCAAAATCCAGTTCACTGATATTTTCACAGGCATAACGGACACCGCTAAAATCCTGATCCCTGTTGTCCTCATGGAGCCAGACAAGCACCGGGCAGCCCTGCTCCAAGAGTTCCTGTGCACGTATACCGTTATCTACGATCCAGAGTTTTCCCTGCCCGCTTTCATACCCGGACATCATGCTATCCCGGACGCTTTTCTCTTCGAAGCACTCTTTTCCCGACCCGTTTCTTTGTTGGGAAAATTCTCTTTCCTGTCTCTGTCTGCGAATCGCATCCAGCAGGGCGTGCATCTGCGCACCATATTTTTTACTGTAGCTTTTTCGTTCCTCGTCCGATGCACCTTCCGGATATATTTCTATTGACACCTGCTTCAAAAAATCCATCTGCAGCAATTCTCCTCTTTACGTTTTCCTGGGAATCCATTACAATAATATTTATATTTTATGATGCCAGGGTCAAAAGGTCTAAGCCCACATGAGCTTGCTCATAGGTGGGTGAAAGACCTTAGGACCCGCTCCGATATGAGCATAAAAGTAGGATGATAATCCCACGATATGCGAATATTGGGTATAATTGTGAGAGTGCGTAGCACGAAGCAATTCGTAGGCATCAAAGTCGGGGGCTTTTGACCCCGATATCATTTTATTCTATTTCTGTCAAGAAAGAAAGGAAATTATTATGGCAAAGAATCCTATTGTTACTATTACTATGAAGGATGGCGGTGTGATCAAATGTGAGCTTTATCCCGAAGTTGCACCCGAATCCGTTAACAATTTCATCAGTCTGATCAACAAGCATTTTTACGATGGTCTGATCTTCCACCGTGTCATCCGCGGTTTCATGATCCAGGGCGGATGTCCCGATGGCACCGGCAGGGGCGGCCCCGGCTACAGCATCAAGGGTGAGTTTGCTGCCAACGGTGTGACCAATGATCTGAAGCATACCGAAGGTGTTCTGTCCATGGCAAGAGCCATGCATCCCGATTCCGCAGGCAGCCAGTTCTTCATCATGCACAAGACCAGCCCTCATCTGGATGGCTCTTATGCCGCTTTCGGTAAAGTCATCGAGGGTATGGATGTGGTAAATAAGATTGCTGAGACCCGCACCGATTACAGCGATCGTCCCCTGGAGGATCAGGTAATGGAAAGCGTTACCGTAGATACCTTCGGCGAGACCTATCCCGAGCCCAACAAGCTGGACAGATAAGATTTCAAAAAACCTCCGTAGGTCAGATGTTCTCTGACCTACGGAGGTCTTTTTATGTCTATGGTTTTCATATCTGTGGATCAATATTCCACGTTTTCACAATTTTCAATAAAAATAGGAGCTTCCACTTCGCCCTTCATCTCCTCAGTAATCTCATAAGAGAACTTCCGAAATGAATATTTTCCGCATTGCGGGCATACAGCACTCTGAGAGAATCCTCCAGGATCACATTCCCCTCATTGGGACGCAGATCATGGCAATTCTTCGGCCAGTCCGTCTTCTTCTCCAGTTGGACATGAATACCGTCAAATGTGATATCCCGGATATTTTTCGAATCGTCACCATAGATCAGGATGCCATTCTCTCCGACACAGTTGATATTCTGGAAACGGACATTCCGGATATATCCCACATTCGTCTCCGTATTTCTCTTCACCGCAGTGATGGTAATGGGTTCTGCCTCGCCCCACCAATGTACCTTGGAGAACAGGCGGGTATCGATATTCAGATTGGAGAATGTGACATTTTCTATACAGCCTTTGTCACGTAACTGCAGGGAAATAGCACGGTTGGTGCGCTGGATACTACAGTTGGTCACGGAAATATTCCGGAAAGGTGCTTCACTCTCCGTGCCGAACTTGATAGCGGCACTGGTGGAGATCATGGTACAGTTATCCACTACAATATTTTCGCAGGGACCATATTCCATGGCAGCCGCCGTATTCTTAAATACAATACAGTCATCTGCGCATTCAATATGACAGTTGGAGATTCTCACATTACTGCAGTGATCCGGATCAATGCCATCGCAGTTAGCCAGACGCAGATTATTAATAATACGGATTCCCTCAATCAATACTTCCTTACATCCCACCAGATGAGTGGTCCAGAATGCACTGCCGGTCAGGGTTACCTGCTGGATGGTCAGATGCCTTACATTTTCCAGGAACAGCAAAGGTACTCTTGGATAAAAATATCCGTCAATATGCCATTTGGTCACTTTTCCATAGAATATCTTCTCGTTGCCGTCAATCTTGCCAAATCCGGTGATGGCCACATTTTCGGCATCCTTGCTGTATACAAAATTCAGCGTCGGTTTTCCATTGTAATCACAGGCATTGTAGGTCGGAGTATCTACCTTACTGATCTGTGGCGTTCCCACTTTCAACATATCGAAATCTTCCAGATGGTCACTGGCTTTCAGGACAGCCCCCATCTCCAGATGAAATTCCACATTTGATTTCAGAAAAATGGTTCCGCTCCGGAAGACATGTCCTCCCTGTAACAGGACCTTACCGCCGCCAGCCTGGCTGCAGGCATCAATCGCCTTCTGGATGGCTGCAGCGTCATTCGTCACGCCATCACCTTTTGCACCGTATTCCAATACATCGTATATCATCTCTCTGCTCCTCTCTTAGCCCTTCAGGCCGGAAGTTGAAATTCCTTCTACCAGATATCTCTGCAGGCAGAAGAAGATCAATACTGCAGGCAGAATAGACAAGGTTGCCATAGCGAACATAGCACCGTAGTCGGAAGAAGAACTGGGGTCACAGAACATTTTCAGTGCCAGGCTGACAGGATATTTCTCTGTCTTGTTGACATACAATAATGCTCCAAGGAAATCATCCCATCTCCACATAAAGGAGAAGATACATCCGGTGATCATGGTAGGAACCATCAGCGGGAAGATGATCTTGGTGAAAATAGTATAATAGGAGCAGCCATCAATCTTTGCTGCCTCATCCAGTTCTCTGGGAATGCCTTCAATAAAGTTTGTCATCATATAAACGAAGAAACCCTGAATAGCAAAGCAATAAGGCACGATCAGCGGCAGATTGGTTCCAACCCAGTTCAGCTTCTGATACCAGAGATACTGAGGGATCATCAGCACCTGTGCGGGCAGCATCATAGATGCCAGCATTGCTGCGAAGAGAAGCTTTCTGCCGGGGAATTTGCATCTGGCAAATCCATAGGCTACCACAGAGGAAGACAGTACAGTTCCAATGGTGGCGGTAATGGAGATAAACAGGGAGTTCTTAAAGAAGGTGCCGAATCCTACCTTGGCAAATCCCTTCCAGCCGTTCACATAGTTCTGTAACGTGAACTTCTCCGGGATCAGACTGGTGGCCGTAGTGAAGATGGTGTTCGTATCCTTAAAGGAGCTCATTACCATCCATACCAGAGGGTAAATCATTACCAGTCCGAAAGCACATACTAAAACATGATATATAATATTACTGATTGTCTTTTTTCTTTTCATAATAACACCCACTTACGCATTGCGGCGTACCTTTCCGATTCTATAAACCGCCATCGTATACCCACAGTTTTTTGGTTGCAAACAGGATCCATGTAATAAATGCGATCAATGCCAGCATGATCCATGCCAGTGCTGCGCCGTAGCCGGTACTTCCGAAGAGGAATGACTGCTGGTACATGTATACCGTGTAAAACAGAGTAGAGTTCATGGGTTTACCCTGTGTGATGATCAGGCACTGTGTGAATGCCAGGAAGCCGTTGATCATCTGCATTACCAGGTTAAAATGGATCGTGGGGGTCAGAAGCTTCAGTGTGATCTTCCAGAACTGCTGCCATCCGTTGGCACCATCCACTCTTGCCGCTTCATAAAGGCTGACAGGAATCTGTTTCAATGCAGACAGGAAGATCAGCATAGAAGAACCGAACTGCCATACTGCCAGAATGATCATAGTCCAGATTGCGGTTCTGGTATCTCCCAGCCAGGCTACCGGCTCTTTCATTCCGAACACCATCAAAAGTTTATTTACAAGTCCGTCTACCGCAAACAGTCTCTTCCAGAGGATTGCTACTGCTACAGATCCGCCGATGATGGAAGGCAGATAATACAGTGCACGGTAAACGCCTGTCATTTTCGTACTCTTAAATAAAAGCAGCGCAACGATCAATGCGAAGATCAGTCGTAACGGAACCGAAATGATGGCAAATTTGAAAGTTACCACCAGTGACTGATAAAACGTTGCATCAGAAAACATTCTCTTAAAATTCGCCCATCCGGTAAATGTAGGGGGCTGTAAAATATTGTAATCGCAGAAGGAATAGTAAAGCGATATACACATGGGAATAATCATAAACGCCAGAAATCCAACGATAAATGGCATAGTACATACGATACCTGCAGCCTTTTCCGTATTCAGCTTCTGACGGATAGTCATGTGCTTTGTTGTCTTCATAACGTTACCTCCGTTGCTGCAGCATTCATAGAAGCAGCCTTTTTTTCAGAATGGGTACTGTGGGATCTTCCAACAGTACCCATTTGGTCTTTCTAAAAATGTTGTAATACTTATACTGTGCTACTGCTTATGTAAGCCCCGGCAGCTTATCTGGACATGATCTGGTTGCCCATCTTGAACAGATCTTCTGCTGCCTCCTGTGCGGTCATCTGACCATAGAGGATCTTATCAACCAACTGGTTGTAGTAATCATATACTTCATTTGCTCCATCAGGGATCGCAGGGCTGATAGCGGAGCAGTTGGGAGTTACTACGTCATTTACATACTTGGTAACCACCTGTGCAGTCTCATCCTGCAGAGGAGCGATGGCGGATGCTACTACGGAAGAAGCAGGCACACCTCTCTCACCAAGAAGGATCTTGTTAGCATCTTCAGAGTTCAACAGATAGTTTACAACCTTAACAGCTTCTGCCTCATTCTCGCCGGCATCTCTGGATACTGCAAAGAACTGGCTGGGCTTTAAGAAGTTAGACTTCTGAGGGTTCTCGGAAGGCCATGTGGTGATGCCGATCTCCATGCCTTCGGGAGCGGCCGCTACCATAGCAGACAGCTGGTTAGACCAGAAGAATCCGCACCAGGACTGGGTTGCTTCGGAAGAGAAGTATACCAGAGGACTCTGCTCTACAGAGTTAGAAGTCAGTTCAGCGTGAACATCTGCACCGATGATCCATCCGTCCTTGACACCGTCTTCATAAATCTGGAAGCCGGGTACCAGACTTGCTGCATCTGTTACATTGAGGGAATCCTCATTGAACAGCTTCACCACGTCATGAGAACGCATTGCATAAGGCAGATAGTTGTCACCTGCGCTGTAAGGAAGGTCGGTCTTAACACCGGACTTCTCATATACTTCCTTAGCAACTGCTTCGAACTCATCAATGGTCATGTTGTCTTTTACAGTGATTCCAAGGCTGTCAAGTAAAGTCTTGTTGTAGAATAGGGAAGGTGCATTTACACCTGCACAGATTGCATATAACTTACCGTCAATGGAACCCGCATCCAGAATACCCTGAGATACATTAGATACATCCAGCGTACCATCTTCTACATAAGGTGTCAGGTCTACCAGCAGATCTGCTGCTACATACTGTGCCAGATAGGAATAGTCCATCTGCAGGCACTCGGGAAGGGAATTACCTGCTGCCAGGGTGGACAGTTTGGTCCAGTAATCATTCCACTCTGCAGGCTGTGTATCAAAGGTTACACCGGGATTCTGCTCAGAATACAGATCCAGGGCTGCCTGTGTACGTTCATTTCTGGTCTGGTTGCCCCACCAGGTGAATGTCATGGATACATTTCCGGCTGCTGCACTTCCGCTGTTGTCAGCAGTCGTGGCTGCGGTATTACCGCTGTCGGTGGAAGCGGTAGCTGCGGGTTCATTGGAAGAACCACATGCAGTCAGTCCGACGATCATGGCGGATGCCATTAACAGGGATAAAACTCTCTTTTTCATTAATATAACCCTCCTTTTGGTATCGAAAGGTAAATCCGCTATGGATTTACTTCTTTTTGATGTTCTAATTATAACAATTCTTACTTTTTCCAGGAATATACTTTTCCGTCTATTTGCACCAAAAAACCGATATCATTGTTGAAAACATGTGCATGTTGTGTATATAATCAATAAAGAACTGATGGAGGCTTGTATATCATGTCATTTTTTAATAAGAATATCTCGAGAAAAATAGCAAATCAAAAGTTAGAAACCAAGTTACTGCTCTCTACCATAGGGATTGACCTTCTCTTTCTGTTCTTTTTCCTGGTAGCTGCCTTTTCCATTATTACATCGCGTTATCATAAGCTGCTGTATCAGTCCATGCAGTCTTCCTCGTCGTTAGTCTCCTATGAATTTACTAACCGGCTGGAGGATCTGGTGACCATGACCAATATCGTCCGTTCAGATTCTACAGTCCAATCAACACTGGATGAAATCTACCAGCCCCAGGAAGACTATGCTGTACATTATTACTCTGATATTTATTCTGCTTTACAGAAACACTACCTGGAATACCGCCAGCCCTACCTGAAAATGGCGGCAATTTCCTGCCCCAGATTCATCACTTATACCAATGAAAATATTGCCTGTCGGCCGGATGCGGATCTGACTAAAGAACTGATAGCTCTGGCAGAGGCCGGGGAAGGCTCCCGGTATGGGTAACTTCCCATGCGGAAGACCACGGTATATTTCTTGTCCGGGAGATCAAAAAGATCAAGAACTTACGACTGGATAATCTCGGAACATTGATCATCAATGTAAATCTGGGAGATCTGGTAATGGAAATGTCCAAGATCAGCAATGAATATAAAGATTCCTACTGGATCATCTATGAGAAAGACCAGCTGCTGTTCTCTTCTCCGGAATTGGATACAGAGGAAGTACAGAAAATCAATGATAAAATCAAAAGTTATGCTGTTGTAACCCTGAATGGCAGAAAATATTTTGCCATCCGCGGCACCATGGACATCAATGAATGGAATTATCTGCATCTGATCTCTTATGACGAAGTGGCAAAATCCCAGCAGATGACCGCATTTCTATATGTACTGATGCTTTCCTGCGGTTTCCTGTGTTCCATTCTGATGGTTCACGTAATCGTGCGCAAGATCACCAGGCATTTTGATCTGCTGCTCTATCGCATGCAGCAATTCGGTGAAGATTCCACCGTACTGGCAGAGATTCCTTATGATTATAATGATCGTACCGATGAGATTGGTATTCTGCACAGGCAATTTACACATATGGCAGAGCGGATCCAGACACTGGTTGTTGAAAATTACCGTCAACAGCTGCTGGCTAAAGATGCGCAGTTAAAAAGTCTGGAATCCCAGATGAATCCGCATTTTCTGTATAACACGCTGGATGCCATCAACTGGCGGGCCAAGGCCATCGGAGAGCCGGAAATATCACAGATTGCAGACTCCCTGGGTCATTTCCTGCGGATGACGCTGAACAAAAAAGAACGCTTTACGTTGAAGCAGGAACTTGATATTATACATTATTATATGACTATACAGCAGCTTCGTTTTGACAACCGTCTGAATTTTACGGAAAGCATTCCGGATGCTTGTCTGGATGCACAGGTTCCCAAACTTTCCATTCAGCCGTTGTTGGAAAATGCCGTACACTATGCGCTGGAGCAGATCACGGATGAATGTATCATCAATCTCACCTGTGTGTATTCCCAGGGGCTGATACAGATTTATGTGAAAAACAGCGGATCTGAATTCCCCGATGATTTATTGGAGAATCTCCGGACACATAAGATTCAGGAACAGGGTCTGGGCATTGCGTTGTTAAATATTGAAGAACGCATCCAGCTGATGTTCGGCCAGCAATACGGGCTGCACTTCTATAACGAAAATGATTTTGCTGTAGTAAAAATGGAGATACCTTATGTTAAAGATGATTATCGTGGATGATGAGAAGATCATACGTGAAACGATCCATTCCCTGATCGACTGGAATTCTCTGGGAATTGATGTGGCTGCTGTCTGCAAAGACGGTATTGAAGCCTTTGACTGTATTCTGGATGAATACCCGGATATTGTCATGACAGATATCAAGATGCCCGGTTTATCCGGGCTGGATCTGATTGAAAAGGTCCGTGCTGCCCAGTTGAACACAGAGTTTATCATCCTCTCAGGATATGGTGAATTTGAATTTGCACGGACCGCCATGCGCTATGGTGTGAAACACTATCTGTTAAAGCCTTCCAATGAAACAGAGATCACGCAGGTCATCGTATCCTGTGTGGAAACCTGTAAAAGCAAGACTGCTTCCCGGGTAGATTCCCTGCTGACACAGCTGTTCCTCACGGAAATGCCACCGGAAAAACTTTTGCAGAGAAGATTTTTCACAGAATTATCCGGGGAACAGGATGTGGATCTGGCCAAGACCCAGATGATCCGTCTGGTAATGGAGGCCTCCAAGAAGGAATATTACCCGCTCAGCAAACTGCAGACCACAGACAGTCTCATGGCAGTCAACGTCTGTGTCACCATGAATGACCTGATTCCATCTGCGGAGCAGATCATGACCTCGATCTTCTCTGTGGAACCGCAGCACAAATACACAGACTGTGTGGAAAAGGTCATAAAGTACATCGGAGAGCATCTGAGTGACAGCAACCTTTCACTGAAATGGATCTCGGAAAATTATCTTTTTATGAATCCGGATTATGTCAGCAAAATGTTCGTCAAACAGACTGGCAGCAAATTTTCCGCCTATGTAACAGAGCTCCGCATTCAGGAGGCGAAAAAACTTTTACTGGAGCACTCAGAAGAATCTCCCTATGCGGTAGCGGAAATGGTCGGTTTCGGCAATAATCCCCAGTATTTCAGCCAGATCTTCAAGAAATATACAAAGCTGTCACCAAAAGATTATGTAAAGTCGATGCTGGAACCGTAAGAACGCAGCTATTCAGAACCCCATTCGCAAAATCGCATCTACGATGCTTTCCTTTTGCTCATGTGGTTACTTCGTCAAATAAATATGTTCCACTGTTCTTACGAATACAAGTATTCGACGTACAGTGGAACATATTTGTTTGCCTCTGAATAGCTGTTCATATTTTGTTTACAAATCCTTCAAGGAATTTTCAATTCCACAACACGTTTTGGACATTTCTGTTTCATATACTATAACCATAGAAACAAACAAAACAAAAAACTTAAGCACACAACAGTTTCTTGTTTAAAAAACTTTTTCATAATAAATGCCAAGGATCCTGATCCTTGGCATCCTCCCTTTCTAGGGGTTTTTTCAACTATCGCAGAGCAATGCGGATAGTTATTTTTTATCTTGTTCTATATGTAAGTAACTTTATCCCTGTAAATCATTCCTCATATAAAAAATCAAATTATTAACATGATGTACTATGTCTTCTTTTACAACGCCTAAATTGCAATAATACTCATTATGTAAGGCAACTGAAAGCTCTACATAACTATTCCACACTCTCGCAGATGCAAACAATCTCAACAAGTTTTTCTTCCCACTTTTATCAAATTCTTCTAGTTTTTTATGTAGCTCTCCCATTTCTTGCAAGTACTCTTTGTGTCGCTTTATTCTATACTCCCAATTACTAATCTCTATTTCTACTTCATGCATTTCGTTGTATGTATGCTGGCTCTCTTGCATTATTTTTAGTCGGTCCTCTGCATCATGCAATTTCATTTCCATAATTACAATTTTGTTTTCCGCAGTTCCACCCAATTGACAATCCTGTAAATAATCAGACTGCGTTATACATGTATCTATAATAGGTAATATGCTCGCCAATTCATAATATATCTGTTTTCTTTCTTCAAAATATTTTTCTTTTTTAACATTTTTCAATGCCCAAAGGGACCCTAAATAGGCTGCTATAAATGTTCCAGCCACCGATATTAGCTCTATGATATAATTCTCCATCTCTTATCCTTTCTGGAAATTTTTTATCGTCGCATCAATATATGTTGTACCCTCTACTTTTTCAAGGCACAAGTCTCATTTCTATAACATCTATAACATAATAACTCTATTTTTCTTAGTTGCTATAATCTTTTCCTGCTTATCTATGTAAATGTCTACTCCATCTTCTCCAATTTTCTCAACAAAAAAGTTTTGGGAATGTAATATCCCAATGTCTCATCTTTCTTTATTCCAAGATGTATAATTGCATTTTCATCCTTTGTATAAAACAAAATATCGCAGTCGATTTTTGTTGGAGGACTTACATTTTCATTTTTAAAATTAACTGCAACCGGATTTTCTAAAATATCCGGCATGAGATAGAAATAAACAAATTTTGCCTTTATGCTTTTAAATTTGCTCTTATTCATCCTTTTCAGATCATTAAAACAAAGACCTGTATTCTGTATATAATCCCAGCCGCCTTGTCCCTTGTAATGGTGTATTTCTTTCTTCGAAACTGAATATTTTACAATCGATTCAATTCCTAACAAATGACAGAAGTTTTCTTCATCAAACCTTAATTGAATAGAACTCTGCTTCTCATTTTCTGTTATATCATATTGATAAATGAACGGATTTAAAAATTTTCTATAGTAGTCTTGCAAAACATCCAGGTCAATATCGTTAATTTTGGGTTTTATTAAAAGACCACACAATTCTTCGGCTTTGTACAAATTAATCTCCTTTTAAAAAAGACTCTGAATCTCTTCAGAGTCTTTTTAAGCAACTTTAATTTAATTCTGCTCATATTTAAACTCTCCGCAGCGGAGAAATCAGGAGTTGCATCCCAATTATATAAATAGCATATGCTACTTATTTCAAAAATATTTCTTATATAAGTATAGTATACCCTCAAACTTACTAAGTCAAGCTTTTTATCTCAGAATTATTCAGCCTTGCCAACAGATCCGAACAGTTCCATCTTCTCCTTAACAGTAGCCTTGATAGCTTCTGCGCCGGGAGCCAGAAGCTTACGAGGGTCAAATCCCTTGCCTTCCAGATCCTACCAGCCTCGATGTACTTACGGGTAGCATCAGCAAATGCCAGCTGGCACTCGGTGTTAACGTTGATCTTGGATACGCCCAGGTCGATCGCTTTCTTGATCTGATCTGCAGGGATTCCGGTACCACCGTGCAGAACCAGAGGAAGCTCACCGGTCAGCTCCTGTACAGCTGCCAGAGTCTCGAAGCTTAAGCCCTTCCAGTTAGCGGGGTATTTACCATGAATGTTACCGATACCTGCTGCCAGGAAGTCAACACCCAGATCAGCGATAGACTTACACTCCTTAGGATCAGCGCACTCGCCCATACCGATAACGCCGTCTTCCTCACCACCGATGGAACCAACTTCTGCCTCGATAGAAAGTCCCTTGCTGTGAGCAGCCTTAACCAGCTCAGTGGTCTTCTCTACATTCTCAGCGATAGGATAGTGAGAACCATCAAACATGATGGAAGAGAAACCAGCTTCGATGCACTTGTAGCAGCCTTCAAAAGAGCCATGATCCAGATGCAGCGCAACGGGAACATCAATGTCCAGATCCTTTAACAGTCCGTTGACCATGCCAACGACTACATCATAACCGCCCATGTACTTGCCGGCACCCTCGGATACACCCAGAATAACAGGGGAACGAAGTTCTTTAGCGGTGAGAAGGATGGACTTTGTCCACTCCAGGTTATTGATATTAAACTGACCAACTGCATAATGGCCTGCTTTTGCTTTTTGAGCATTTCTGTTGCGGATACTAACATTTTAATACCTCCATTTTATATACTCATTCTTGTTACGATATACGAAATGTTATACATTCGTAAAAGCACGAAAAACACATTTCGAATAATCACTTTGTGACTATCCAAACTATAGCACATTCTTTTCAAAAAGGGAACAGCTTATTGTTAAATTTTTACCAAATTTTAAGATTCCTTCTGTTCCACCCGGATGTCTATGCCCCGGCAGATGTTCTCAATCACTACTTTTGTATGGGTTCCACCATATTCTCCATCCAGAGTCCAGGGAAGAGGCTCTGCGGAAGTGATCTCCACCTTTGACGTCCGGAAGCAGTACATAGCATCGGTATCGATATCCCGGTTCAGCAGGGATACCATAATGTTATTCAGTTCAATCGGGTTCTTCGGACGTTTGATCAGTGTCACTTCGAACACACCGTCATCAAGTTTTACGTTTTTTCCGGTAATACGTTTGAACCCTCCCACAGACACAGAATTCGTCACCATCCCAAAAATAAAATCATCTACGATAGTCGTATCCTCATAGGTGATCCTCATGGGATAAGATCGGATTGCGGACAGGCGCTTCATACCTTCCAGCAGATATGCCATATGTCCCAGCACATTTTTCATATCCTGACCGGTCTCATAGGAGACATCCGTGAATAGTCCGAAAGCCGCAATATAGACAAACACATCCTCATTAAAGGATCCCACATCACAGGCAAAATCATTCCCATTTACAATATTTTCCGCAGCCCTCACCATATTCTTCGGCAATCCGAGGCTGCCCCCGAAATCATTGGTGCTGCCGGCCGGAATATAGCCGATGGGTGTGCGGAAGCCGCTGCGGATCATGCCGGTGACCACCTCATCCAGCGTTCCGTCTCCGCCGCTGCAGACCACGATATCATATTCTTTGCTGCGCTTCTCGGTCTTCTCCATGGCGTCCTCACTTCTCTGCGTGGGATATACGGTGATCTCATAACCGCCCTTGGTGAATACATCCAGAATATCCGCCAGTTTGTTGCGGATTTGTGCCTTTCCGGCCTTCGGATTATAGATAAATAACATCTTCTTCATAATACTGCCCTCAAGATACAACAAACGGGACTAACAGAATTCTCCATCAGCCCCGCTTCTTCTCATGTTATGTTCTTAAGCCACCTGACCGCTCAAAAACTTCTCAATGTTGTCCACAGCGGTCTGCTCATCTGCACCCTCTGCAGCTACCGTAAGCTCTTCGCCTGCGCAAAGTCCCAGGCTCATCATACCCATAATACTCTTGGCATTGATCCGCTTATCGTCTACTTCAAAATAAATGTTGCTTTCGTACTTGCTGGCTTCCTGTACTAACAGTGCCACCGGTCTTGCGTCCAGGCCATCTTCCAGTCTGACCGTAATACTCCTCTTTGTCATAATTTTCCTCCTCTTTTACGTCCGGATTCTATCTGCCAGTTCGCTGAGTTTACGTAATCTATGGTTCACACCGGATTTTCCCACCGGCGGATCCAGATACTCTCCCAGTTCCTTCAGCGGAGCGTCCGGATTCTCCAGCCTGACCTCTGCCATCTGGCTTAAGGGCTCGGGCAGATTCTCCAGTCCGTAGTGATCCCGGATATAAATAATATCCTCTATCTGTCTGGTCGCTGCAGTTACCGTTTTGGTAATATTGGCGGTCTCACAGTTCACTCTCCGATTCACAGAATTGCGCATTTCTTTCACAATCCTCAGGTTTTCCAGCTTCATCAGGGCAATGGGTGCTTCGCACACATTGAGAAGATCCACAATACCGGATCCTTCCTTCAGATAGACCACGTAATACTTCTTCCGAAGCACAATCTTGGCTTCTATGTCAAATCCCTGTATCACACTCTGTAGTTGTCTCGCTTTATCCTCATCGGTGCATACAAATTCCAGGTGATAACTTTTCTGCGGATCGCTCATAGAACCAATGCAGAGAAAAGCTCCTCTTAAAAATGCTCTTTGACAGCAGGAATTTTTAATCAACAAGGGGCTCACAGGCTCAGACAGATCCCCGATCTTATCGATCACACTCCGCATCTGTTCCTCGCTGATTTTAACATCAGTATCTATATTATATGTTTTTTTCAATAATGTAAAGCCTTTTCTGACAACCGCCTCGTTTTCCGTCTGGAAACCGATCATGAAATCTCCTTCTGCGGAGCGTCCGTATTGTCCACTGAAGTTCATGAGTGCGGCCAGCTCAGCGATCTGGCAATGTCTTGCCGGGCTGATGTGTTTTGCCAGTTCTTCCTTTACTTCACTCGAAAATGACATGTCAGATTCCTTCTCTGGGTACATCACGGTGGTACAGCTTGATACCATAATGACCTTCCGCCTTCATACGTTCGTACAATTTATTTGCTAAAGTAACGCTTCGGTGCTTACCGCCGGTGCAGCCGATTGCAATAACAAGACGGTATTTGCCTTCTTTAATATAATTCGGGATCAGAAACTGAATCATGTCGGTCAGCTTGTCCAGGAATATTCCGGTCTCCGGAAAACTCATCACATAATCCTGCACTCCTTTATCATTACCGGTCTGGGGCTTCAGTTCCTCGATATAATAAGGGTTTGGCAGGAATCTTACATCAAAGACCAGATCGGCATCTGCGGGGATTCCATGCTTGAACCCGAAGGACATGACCGTTACCATAAGACTATTGTATTCTTCGTTCTGTACAAAAATACGATCCAGCTCTTCCTTCAGTTCTCTGACTAACAGATTGGAGGTATCGATGACGTAATCCGAATTTTTGCGGATTGTCTCCAGAATCTTCCGCTCCTTGTGAATGCCGTCCTCCACTCTGCCGTCTGCTGCAAGAGGGTGCACACGTCTGGTCTCCTTATACCGTTTTATCAGAGCAGCATCGTCGGAGTCCATAAACAAAATCTCGAATTTGTAGCCTTTTTCCTTTAATTGCTCCAAAATCCGGGTCGCATCCATGAAATTCTGGTCTGCCCGGACATCCAGTCCCAGGGCCACCTTTTGCTGATCTCACTGCCCGGCATGGCAATCAGTTCCACGAACTTCTCCACCAGAGATACCGGCAGATTATCCACGCAGTAAAATCCAGCATCTTCCAAAAGCTTTAATGCGGTTCTCTTTCCTCCGCCACTCATGCCTGTTACTACTACAAATCTCATATGCACCTCGTTATTCTATCGTAACTATTCAGAATCCCATTCGCAAAATCACCTCTTCGAGGCTTCCTTGGAGAACAGGTCTTCCTGTTCTCTGCTCATGTGGTTACTTCGCCATATAAATTTGCGATTCTGCGAAGATGCAAGCATCCGCAGAAAACAAATTTACATGGCTCTGAATAGTTACAGGAATTTGATCTCGGGTTCCAGCTCCACGTGAAAACGTTCTTTCACTCTTCTCTGTACTTCCCAGATCACATCTTTTACATCTTCTGCAGTGGCATTGCCGGTGTTGATAATAAATCCGCAATGCTTTTCCGATACCTTTGCGCCTCCTACGGAGTATCCCCGCAGACCGGCTTCCATGATCAGCTGCCCGGCGAAATATCCTCGACGTTTGAAAGTACTGCCGGCACTGGGATATTCCAAAGGTTGTTTTTCTCTGCGGCGAATTGCCAGTTCCTCCATTTTGGCTGCGATCTGCTCCGGATCTCCGGGCTGTAGCCGGAAAGTCACTTTCGTCACGACAAACGACTGGTTCTGGATCACGCTGGTACGATAGCCGTACTCCATGGTACTGTTGTCCAGTTCCATGATCTCTCCATTACGGTTGACTACCGTAACAGTGGTCACCACCTGGCTCATCTCTCCGCCGTAGGCTCCGGCATTCATTACAGCTCCGCCACCGATGGTACCGGGGATTCCCGCGGCGAACTCCAAGCCTGTCAGGCCATGCTCTTTCGCTGCTTTTGCCACCTGGCTCATCAGGGCCCCTGCCTCTGCTTCCAGATAGCAGTCTTTCACTTCGATCCGGCTCATATGCTTACCAACCACCAGAACAATTCCTGCATATCCCTGATCGCTGACCAGCAGATTGCTTCCGTTGCCGATCACGGTATAGGGAACATCCACCAGCCGAAGGTATTTCTGGATCTTACAGAGCTGCTCTTCGTTTTCCAGATAGACCAGGCAATCTGCCGGGCCACCGATCCGGAAGGTGGTATGCAATTTCATCGGTTCCTGTAACAGAACTTTATCTGCCGGTACAATTTCTTTTAATGCTTCTATCACTGCTGCACTTATCATGTTGTCAGGCTGCTCTTTCTTTTTGTTATAATTATGCCGCGAAAGCCTACTTTAATACCAGTGCCGCCGCACCGTAGATTCCGGCGTCATTGCCCAGCGTTGCCAGTGCAAATTTTGCCTGTTTGCAAGGGCCGAAAGCACATTTCTTATAAGAAGGCTCTATGTATTTGAATAAGATATCTCCGGCTTTGGATACACCGCCACCGATAACGAAGATCTGCGGGTCTACCACATTGGCTACTACTGCCAGTCCCTTGCCAAGATACTCGCCGAACTGTTCTGCGATCTCGATTGCTACTCTATCTCCGGCTTTCACCGCATCAAATACGGTCTTCGCAGAGATTTCACCACCTCTGAGCACGCTGGGAGCATCGTCTTTGGCCAGACGTCTGTTGGCCAGACGGGTAACTCCGGTAGCAGATGCATACTGTTCCAGACAACCCTTGTTCTTACAGCCGCAAGTCTCTGTCTCAGCATCTTCAATATGGATATGTCCGATTTCACCGCCGGCACCGTTGGTACCGGTCAGTATCCTGCCGTCGATGATGATACCTCCGCCGACACCGGTTCCCAGAGTAACGGCTACCAGATTGAATAGCCTTTACCACCGCCCTGCCACATTTCGCCCAGGGCTGCTACATTGGCATCGTTGCCTGCCTTCACGGTAACAGGCAGATCCAGTTCTTTTTTCAGCGTTTCAGCAAGATCAAAAGATCCCCAGCCGATATTAACAGCACCGTTGACCATGAAGCCTTCGGCATTTACCGCACCGGGGGCGCCGATTCCCACGCCCACCAGGTCTGCTGCGGTGATGTTCTTTTCCTGCATTTTATTTTTGATGGATGCTGCGATATCCGGCAGAACTTTCTCTCCGCCGTTATCCTTGACCGTAGGGATCTCCCATTTGTCCAACACCTGTCCTTCGTCATTGAACAGTCCTAATTTCACTGTGGTTCCACCAACGTCTACCCCAAATGCATATTTACTCATCGTCCTCGTCCTCCTCACGTCTTTTTGCCAGAGAGTTCTGTACACGGGTGTATAGCTCTTTTGCTGCGTTGTATCCCATCTTCTTCTGACGGTGGTTGATAGCTGCCGTCTCGCAGATAACTGCCAGGTTACGTCCGGGACGAATCGGAATGTTGTGGCATACCACCTTATTGCCCAGATATTCGGTATAATTCTCTTCCAGTCCCAGTCTGTCGTACTCTTTGTCCTTATCCCAATCTTCCAGACGGATGACCAGGTCAATGGTCTGGGTATCTTTTACGGACAATGCACCAAACAGTGCCTTGACATCCACGATGCCGATACCACGCAATTCAATAAAGTGTTTTGTGATATCCGGTGCAGAACCTACCAGCGTATCATCACTGACTTTACGCAGTTCTACCACATCATCGGTTACCAGACGATGTCCTCTTCGGATCAGCTCCAGGGCTGCCTCGGACTTACCGATGCCGCTCTCACCGGTGATCAGGACGCCTTCACCATAGACATCCACCAGTACACCGTGTACGGAGATGCAGGGGCCAGTTTGACATTTAACCACCGGATGATCTCAGACATAAAATCAGAAGTGGACTTTTTCGTAGATAATACCGGGATCTGATGTCTGATCGCAGTTTCCAGGAATATAGGGTCCGGTTTCAGGTCACGGCTGAACACGATACAAGGGATGTCATAAGCCATCAGCTTCTCATACGCCTCCCTGCGGGTCTCATCTGTCAGCCCCTCCATATAAGTATATTCCACAAATCCGATAATCTGCAGTCTGGTGGCATCGAAATGCTCAAAATATCCGGCTAACTGCAGTGCCGGACGGTTGATATCCGGCTGCGTGATCTTCACATGTTTCACATCGATCTCCGGTGTGAGATTTTCCAGTTTCATTTTTCGATAACACGGGTTAAACTTACACTTGCCATACTAATCTCCATACCTTTCCGCGAAAAAACCGCCCCGGTTCCCCGCCCTTTTCATTATCTTTTAGTGTACCACAGGTTGTCCTGTCTGTGAAGCAAAAAAGGTCACGATTTCCTCTGCCGTACGCTCATTCATTTCGGGAATTTCCATCAATTCTTCCACCGATGCCTGCCGGATCTCCTCCAGTGACTTAAAGTGCCTCATCAGGGCCTTTCTCCGGGCCGGCCCCACTCCCGGGATATCATCCAGTACGGACTTCACCTGAGTCTTGCTGCGCAGGGATCTGTGATATTCGATAGCAAAACGGTGGGCCTCATCCTGAATTCTGGTGATCAGCTTAAAACCTTCGGAATGGGTATCAATGGGAAGCTCAATATTATGATAATATAAGCCTCTGGTACGATGGTTGTCATCCTTGACCATGCCACAGACCGGAATGTTGATTCCCAGTTCTTCCAGTACGGACAGCGCAATATTCACCTGTCCGCGACCGCCGTCCATCAGAATCAGATCCGGGAACTTCGTGAAGCTTCCGTACTCCTGATCCATCTCCTGTTCTTCCAGCTCTTTGCTCTCTTCCATGCCGTGGCGGAACCGCCTCGTCAACACTTCCCGCATGCAGGCATAGTCATCCGGACCGGAGACGCTTTTGATCTTGAACTTACGGTAATCGCTGCGTTTCGGTTTTCCTTTTTCGTAGACCACCATAGATCCTACATTTTCAAAACCGTTGATATTGGAAATATCATAGGCTTCCATCCGGGCTGTGCCAGTTAACGGCAGTTGCAGCAGATCCGAGATTTCTTTCACCGCACCGATGGTTCGTCCTTCTTCGCGTTTTAATTTTTCTCTGTCCTGGGACAGTACCAGTTTTGCGTTCTGCGCTGCCAGCTCCACCAGTTTTTCCTTACTGCCGATCTTAGGCACCTTCAGATAGACCCTGCTGCCTTTTCGCTCCGACAGCCATTTCTCGATCAGTTCCGCATCCTCGATTTCATATTGCAGCATCAGTTCTCTGGGAATAAATGGGGTCCCCGCATAGAACTGCTTTACAAAATCCTGTAAGATCGCTGGTTTGTTATTTTCCGGCACATGTGTCATATAGTAATGTTCCCTGCCGATCAGCTTGCCATCCCGGACGAAAAACACCTGTACCACCGCTTCCGTCTCATCCTGATACAGCGCCAGGATATCTTTATCTTCACCCACGCCCTCTGTGATCTTCTGTTTCTGGGACACCTGGCGGACACTGGATAACAGATCTCTGTATCTGGCAGCTTCTTCAAATTCCAGTTCCTCCGCTGCCTTGTTCATCTTCTCTTCCAGATCCTTCAGAATCGGGCTGTAATTGCCGTTTAGAAATTCCAGTGCTCCCGCCACCTGCTGTCTATACTCCTCCTTGCTCACATAGCCCTGACAGGGAGCCAGGCACTGTTTAATATGATAATTCAGGCAGGGGCGCTCCAGTCCGGTGTCTCTCGGCAGCACCCGGTTGCAGGTACGCAGCTGGTACAGCTTGTTCAGCAGCTCAATGGTATCTTTGACCGCCGCAGCACTGGTATAAGGACCGAAATAGCGGGACTTATCCTTCTTCATGGTACGGGAAAACAGGATTCTGGGATAATCCTCCCCCACCGTCACCTTGATATAAGGGTACGTCTTGTCATCCTTCAGCAGAGTGTTGTATTTCGGAGAATTCTCTTTGATCAGATTGTTCTCCAGTACCAGTGCCTCCAGTTCGGAGTCCGTCACGATATATTCAAAACGCGCGATCAATGATACCATCTGGTCAATGGCAGGACCTCTGCCGATATTTTCACGAAAATAAGACCTTACACGATTGTGCAGGTTGATGGCTTTTCCCACATACAAAATGACATCCTTGTCATCCCGCATGATATACACTCCCGGCTTGCGGGGGAGCTTTTTTAATTCTTCTTCCACGTTAAACATAAATATTTCCTCGCATGCTTCTATCATACCGATTCTTGAGAAAAATACAATAAGGGATTTAATATTGTAACTTGAGAGTTAGTTAAATACATTGGCAAAATCCACGAACTCCCGGAGCATGCGATACACATGTCTCGATGTAAGGTCTCCGGATGTGAATTTTCTACGAAAAGTGATGAGTAGTTCTCGTCATGACGGGGCCGCCTACAGTCGACATCCATGTCGACAATCGGCTGACGCGGACATCGTGTCCGCTTTCCCCCTGTCTTTCAGCACTTTTCTAGAAAATATCAACATCCTCCGACAAACATCTTCGACATGGCACCACATATGCCGGGAGTTCTGCGTTTTGGAAAGTTTTAAAAAAACAGTAGCCCCGGCTGGGTATAAGAATAAGCAGTGCCGTAAGCAGACGTCGGTACCATAGCGTCCCAAGGGACGCATTGCGGTCGTACTGTGACCGCTTATGTACCGCTACGCTCTGCGACAGGAGCGCATCGTACTAAAGTACGAGCGTGCCGCGTTTCTTATACCCTGCCAAGGGCTACGGGATTATTTCACTAACTCTCAATTTTTAACAAAAGGCTCTGGTGCTATACCATCTTGAATCCCTTTGCTCTCAGGCAGATTTCCACTTCCTCAGGATCTGCGGTGTGCAGGATCATGACAGGTGTGGAAGAATCACGGTTGAAGGATAGGTAGGTATAGTCCACATTGACATTGCTGTCTAAGAGAGCTGTCAGCAGGGTATTCAGTGCACCGGGCTTATCCTCGATCTCCACAGCCAGAACATCCACAAAACGGCAGAGATAACCTTTCTCTGTCAGAACCTCTTTTGCCTTATCGGGATCGGATACCACCATGCGGTTGATGCCGTACTCCGCGCCGTCGTTGGTAACGGAACCCCAGATATTGATGCCTGCTTCATACAGCGCATTGGTCATAGCCTGCAGGGCTCCTTTTTTATTTTCAGCGTAAATGGATAGCTGTTTTAACATTCTGATATTACCTCCTCATTGCGATCTGACTGCCTGTGCAGTCTGTCCGGGAATCTCCCGACACTTTATTATGATAAAGCATTATTACAAAATAATCAACCCGGAGTTCGCATTTGAACATAAAAATTAAAGTAACTATTCTGAACCCCATTTGCAAAACCGCCTCTGCGAGGTTTTTTAAAATTGTGATAATATCGCACCTTTTAAAAGAGCATCAGTCATTTGACTAATGCTCTTTGCTAATTACTCTATTTTATAGGTGTCGGGTTCAAAAGTTCTCGACATCTATAATGTTCCATGGGAGAACAGTCCTACCGGTCCCTGAGGAGGATCCTTAGGATCCTTCGACTCCTCGGCAGCATCGCTTTTCTGCTCTGTGGATTCCTGTTCATGCTTCTCCTGTGCGGAAGTCTCTTCTTTTGCAGATTCTGCAGGCTGCTTTGCGGTATCCTGCGCCGGTGCAGTCTGCTCCTTTGCTTCCTGCAGGCTGTCTTCGAAAGTCAGGGGTTGGAAAGTTGAATCGGTGGAAGTCATGACCTGTTCCCCAATGGTCACATCCACGCTGTTGCCCTTTACTGCACTGCCCGCAGCATTTGTTTCTGTCACATCTTTCTTCTCTTCCTCTGGGTCAGGCAGTCCCTTCTCTCTGCGAAAGATCTCCATGAATTCCTTACCGGTGATGGTCTCACGCTCGATCAGGAACGCTGCCAGCTTATCCATCAGTTCTCTGTTCTCGCGAAGCATCTGCAATGCCTGATCGTAGCTCTCCTTGATCATGGCAACGACTTCTTCGTCAATGGCTGCTGCCGTTTCATCACTACAGTTCAGCGCGGTTCTTCCCTCCAGATATTGGCTCTCTACGGTAGCCAGGCCCACGAGCCCAAAGCGCTTGCTCATACCGTATCGTGTGATCATGTTACGGGCAATAGAAGTAGCTTTTTCAATATCGTTGGCTGCACCGGTGGTCACAGTGTCGAATACTACTTCCTCAGCGGCACGTCCACCCACCAGACCTACCAGCATATCCCGAAGTTCTGCCTCGGTATTGAGGTATTTTTCCTCCTCCGGCACCTGCATCACATAGCCCAACGCACCCATGGTACGGGGGACAATGGTAATTTTCTGTACCGGCTCGGAGTTTTTCTGTAAAGCGCTGATCAGTGCATGTCCCACTTCATGATAGGATACGATGCGACGTTCCTCTTTGCTCATGATGCGGTCTTTCTTTTCCTTACCTACCAGCACCTGTTCCACAGCCGCGAACAGATCCTTCTGGCTTACAAATTCTCTGCCTTCCTTGACAGCATTGATAGCTGCCTCGTTGATCATATTGGCCAGATCGGAACCGACCGCTCCGCTGGTAGCCAGTGCAATCTCATCCAGATCCACGGTCTCGTCCATCTTCACATCCTTGGAATGTACTTTCAGGATTTCCACACGGCCTTTGAGATCCGGCTTGTCTACGATGATACGGCGGTCAAAACGTCCGGGACGTAAGAGCGCCTTGTCCAGGATCTCCGGACGATTCGTTGCCCCCAGGATCAGGATACCTTTGGAACTGTCGAAGCCATCCATTTCGGATAATAACTGATTCAGCGTCTGCTCTCTCTCTTCATTGCCTCCACCGTACTTGGAATCACGGCTTCGTCCGATGGCATCGATCTCATCAATAAATACGATACAGGGCGCGTTCTTGGTCGCTTCCTTGAACAGGTCACGGACACGGCTGGCGCCCACACCTACATACAGCTCAATAAAATCAGAACCCGTCAGAGAGAAGAACGGTACATGTGCTTCTCCTGCCACTGCCTTGGCCAGCAAAGTCTTACCGGTTCCGGGAGGGCCCACCAGCAATGCTCCCTTGGGCAGTTTTGCACCGATCTTGGAATATTTCTGTGGATTATGCAGGAAGTCCACGACTTCCACCAGAGATTCCTTTGCTTCGTCTTCACCGGCCACATCCTTGAATGTAACGCCGGTCTCCTTCTGTACATATACCTTGGCATTGCTCTTGCCCACGCCCATGGGTCCGCCGCTTCCGCCCATTCTGCGGAACAGAAAACCTGCCACGATCCAGATCAGTACCACCGGCAATACCACGGTTACCAGAATCTCCATCAGGAAATTGGAAGTATTGCTGGTCACGCGATTCCCCTGTACATCATGCTCCTGCAATCTGGCTGTCAGGGTATCCAGATCCTCCATCAGCATTGTATAATATACAGTCTGGGACTGTGTCACCTTCTGGGTAATTCCATAGAAGCTGACATAACTGCCCGGTGCCGGGGTGGCTGCAGCTTCCTGCTTCAGCTGTACCGTCACCATGCCGCTTTCCTTATTTACCTCCACCGCAGCAACCTTGTCCGCTTCCAGATCCTTCAGGAAATCGGTATAAGATACTTCCGTTCCGGTATTGGTGCCGAAGAACGCATTATACAGCATCAGTACAACGATCACTGTCATCAGTCCCGACAGGATCAGCATCAGGATGCTGGGGCGCTTCGGTGAACCATTGCCGTTGCCTCCGTTACTGTTATTGCCGTTCCCGCCATTGTTACCGCTGCCGGGAGCTCCGTTGCCATTGCCTCCGTTGCCGGGGCCATAGCCGTTATTATATGACTCAATTAATTTTCTCATGTCATCTCCATTTTCTATTTTATACGCTATTGCACTTCCGTTATTTCAACTGCACAGTTGAAATCTGAGCAATCATATCTATTATAGAGATAACCTGTGGATAAATCAATAGCTCAAATATGAAAAAACTCTGAACTATTCCCGGAAATAACGAATACCCGGAAACCATGTTTTTCTACAGTTTCCGGGCATTCGCCAGCAACAAACAACTCACAACAACCAATTATATACTAACACCCTTCAAACATAACGTTGATCTCCGATTGATACAAAGTCCAGGTATTGATCAGGGTATTCATACCTTCGTTGGGTGTCTGGATCTGCAGTGCAGCGTATTTCTGTTTCCAGTAGGCTGCCAGATCGGTGTAGACTGCGTCCACTCTTTTCAGATCGCTGTATTTTACCCGGATCCGTCTGCCCTCTTCACGATTGCCCTCGCCCAGCATAATCACAAAACGGGCTTCTTCGCCGGACTGTAATTTGAAGTTCTTCTGTAAGCTGCCGCAGTGATTGCCACCAAGTTCTGTGGAACCTTCCAGAGTTCCTCTCTCCAGGCCTGCCGGATGATCTTCGGTACCATAGACTCCCAGGAATTCCTCTCTGACGCAGTCATAGCCGTCCGGTGTGAAGTTGGCGGTAAGATACTGATACCCTTTTTCTTCGTAGAACAAGTCCTCCTCGATGATGCCGTCTTCATAGGAAGAGCCGGCACAATACAGACTCATCTGAAAATTCTGGTTGTCTATCATAATGTGATGGAACGAAAATTCCATGTAAGTAAATAAGGAAAGATTTCTGACTGCATCGGTGATATTTTTTCACCTTTACATCCTACAACAGTACATTTTCCCCGCGGGGAATAACCATGGTCTGTGAGGATGCCAGTCCGTCATATTCGCTCTCGTAGACGGTGTAAGACAGTCCGTGGCGGCAACGGTATTTTGCCTTGGATACATCCTTGGCTACCGGCTGCCAGGAGATGGAATGGTAATCCTCCTTTTCATTATCCCTGATATATACATAGAATCCCGGGCGGTCCATGGGTACCCCATTCCCACGGAACCGGCTGATCCTGTGATACTCCGGTGTTTTGTAAAACAGATAACCTCCCGCCGTATGGTTGATGAACGCCGCCATGTCCTCGACACCCAAATAGTTCGTCCAGGAACAGGGCAGAGCCACGTTGTCGATGACGTATTCTCTTTTTTCATTATCGAAATAGCCGTATTGCAAAATGCGTCCCTCCCGTATATAGTTTTTTGCTTTTTCAGAACTTTTTTGTTCTGTATTTATTGTAATTTCATGTAACTATTCAGAGCCATGCAAAACTGCGTTCTGCGAATGCTTGCATTCAGGCAGATAAGCAGTTTTATATGGCGAAGTAACCACATGAGCAAAAGGAAGCTACGAAGTAGCGGTTTTGCGAATGGGGTTCTGAATAGTTACAATTTCATTATAAAAAAGGATCTCTTTGTTGAAAATTGCTCATTATGTGATTATTTGCTTAAAATTGTTAGATATAATAATGATTTCCAAAAAAAATTTTACTTTCCAGTAGATTTTTGGGAAACACTAAACTATAATAGAACATCATGGGATTTTAGTTGCAAAGATTCGCAGAGAAAGGTGTCAGCAATGTACAAGATAGGTTTTGACAATGACAAATACCTCAGCATGCAGTCTGAGAAGATCAAGGAGCGTATCGCAAAATTCGGCGGTAAGCTGTATCTGGAGTTCGGCGGCAAGCTGTTCGACGATTATCATGCATCCCGCGTATTGCCCGGTTTCCATCCGGACAGTAAAATCAACATGCTGGCACAGCTGAAGGACGAGGCTGAGATTGTCATCGTCATCAATGCAGCAGACATTGAGAAAAACAAGGTTCGTTCCGACTTAGGCATCACCTATGATCTGGACGTGTTACGTCTGATCGATGCGTTCCGCGGCTACGGTCTGTATGTAGGCAGTGTGTGTCTGACCCGCTTTGCCGGACAGCCCAGTGCCATTGCTTATCAGAAAAAACTGGAGTCCCTGGGAATGAAGGTGTATCGTCATTATTCCATTCCCGGATATCCTTCCAATATTCCGTTCATCGTAAGTGATGAAGGTTACGGTAAGAACGATTATATTGAAACCACCCGTTCTCTGGTGGTGGTGACTGCTCCCGGACCCGGAAGCGGCAAGATGGCTACCTGTCTCTCCCAGCTATATCATGAATACAAGAGAGGCATCAAGGCCGGTTATGCCAAATATGAGACCTTTCCAATCTGGAATATTCCGTTAAAGCATCCGGTAAACCTGGCTTATGAAGCCGCTACCGCAGACTTGAACGATGTCAATATGATCGATCCCTTCCACCTGGAAGCTTATGGTGAGACCACGATCAATTACAATCGTGACGTGGAGATTTTCCCCGTAGTCAGCGCTATGTTTGAGAAGATCATGGGCAGCTGCCCTTACAAGTCTCCTACTGACATGGGTGTCAATATGGCAGGCTTCGGTATTGTCGATGACGAAGCTGTCCGCGACGCCGCCAAACAGGAAATCATCCGCCGCTACTACCACACTCTGTGCCAGAAGCGCCAGGGTACCGCCAGTGACGACCAGATCTTAAAGCTTGAGCTTCTGATGAAGCAGGCAGGTGTCACCATCGACGATCGTGCAGTAGTCAGCGCAGCCAATATTAAAGCAGAGACCACCGGGGAACCGGCAGCTGCGATCCAGCTTCCGGACGGCAGAGTCCTCACCGGACGGACCAGTACTCTGCTGGGTGCTTCTTCCGCATTATTATTAAATGCCTTGAAGGCTCTGGCCGGCATTCCGGACGAAGTACAGCTGATCTCACCTACCGCCATCGGTCCTATCCAGGATCTGAAAACGAACTACCTGGGGAACCGCAATCCCAGACTTCATACAGATGAGACGCTGATCGCCCTTTCCATCTGTGCAGCTTCGGATGATACCGCGAAGGCTGCTGTGGAGCAGTTGAAGAACCTGAAAGGTTCCGAAGTGCACTCCAGCGTGATCCTGTCCCAGATTGACATGAATACCTTCCGCAAATTAGGTGTGAATCTGACATGCGAACCTCATTACCAGAACCAGAAGCTTTATCACAACTAAACATTTTGTCATTCTACTATAAATTATGGCAGTTATTGAGCGAAGGCGCTCCCCAAGGGGAGTTCTTCGCTCTTTTTATATGCACAACTATTAAAAAAGCGAAGTAACCACCATGAGCAAATAACATGCAAGCATGTTATTCAGGAAAGCTCTGAAAGAGCGATTTTGCGAATGGAGACTGAATAGTTACTATATCAAAAGGAGGAGAAAATTATGGCAGTAAAGTACGTATTTGTGACCGGAGGAGTCGTATCCGGCCTCGGAAAAGGAATTACCGCAGCTTCCCTGGGAAGACTGTTAAAGGCAAGAGGTTATAAGGTAACCATGCAGAAATTCGATCCTTATATCAATATTGATCCCGGCACCATGAACCCGATCCAGCATGGCGAGGTATTCGTCACAGAAGATGGTACAGAGACCGATCTGGATCTGGGACATTATGAGCGTTTCATCGATGAGAACCTGGATAAGAATTCCAATGTCACCACCGGTAAGGTATACTGGTCCGTATTGCAGAAAGAGCGTCGTGGTGATTACGGCGGAGGTACGGTACAGGTCATCCCTCATATCACCAATGAGATCAAGAGCCGTTTCTACCGCAATTTTACGGATGATGAGACCCGTATCGCCATCATTGAGGTCGGCGGTACCGTAGGTGACATCGAGAGCCAGCCTTTTCTGGAGTCCATTCGTCAGTTCCAGCATGAGGTGGGCCATGATAACGCCATTCTGATCCATGTAACGCTGATTCCTTATCTGAGTGCTTCTCAGGAACTGAAGACCAAGCCTACCCAGGCCAGTGTTAAGGATCTGCAGGGCATGGGCATCCAGCCGGATATCATCGTCTGCAGAAGTGAGCATCCTCTGGATCAGTCCATCAAGGACAAGATTGCTCTGTTCTGTAACGTACCTCAGAGTCATGTATTGCAGAATCTGGATGTGGAATATCTGTATGAGGCTCCGTTAGCTATGGAAAAAGAGCATCTGGCACAGGTAGCCTGTGAATGTCTGCATCTGGATTGTCCGGAGCCGGATCTGACAGACTGGAAGAAGATGGTAGAGGATCTGCGTCATCCAACCGATGAAGTGCAGGTGGCTCTGGTCGGAAAATATGTCTCTCTGCATGATGCCTATATCAGTGTCGTAGAGGCTTTGAAGCATGGCGGTATCACCAATCATGCGACCGTACACATCAAATGGATCGACTCTGAGACGGTAACGCCTGAAAATGTGGAAGAACTGTTAGGTGACTGCAACGGTGTCCTGGTACCCGGCGGCTTCGGTTCCCGGGGTATCGAAGGCAAGATCCTGGCGATCCAGTATGCAAGAACCCATGGGATTCCCTTCCTGGGACTGTGTCTGGGAATGCAGCTGACAATCGTGGAATATGCAAGAAATGTCATCGGGTATACGGATGCCCACAGTGTGGAACTGGATCCTAACACCACACATCCTGTGATCGCTCTGATGCCGGACCAGAACGGTGTTGAGGATATCGGCGGTACCTTAAGACTGGGTGCATACCCTTGTGTACTGGATAAGGATTCCCGTGCTTATCAGCTCTACGGACAGGAGAATATCTCCGAGAGACATCGTCATCGTTATGAGGTCAACAACGATTATCGTGCCGTCCTCACCGAACACGGTCTTCGTCTGTCCGGTCTGTCCCCTGACGGACGTATCGTGGAAATGTGCGAGCTTACCGAGCACCCCTTCTTCGTAGCCACCCAGGGACACCCCGAGCTCAAGTCCAGACCCAACAGACCCCATCCGTTATTTAAGGGATTCGTGGAAGCGGCTTTGGAGAATAAGCACCGGAAGTAAATTGAAAGTTAGTGAAATACATTGGCAAAATCCACGAACTCCCGGAGCATGCGATACACATGTCTCGATGTAAAGTCTCCAGATGTGAATTTTCTACGAAAAGTGATGAGTGGTTCTCGTCATGACGGGGCCGCCTACAGTCGACATCCATGTCGACAATCGGCTGACGCGGACATCGTGTCCGCTTTCCCCCTGTCTTTCAGCACTTTTCTAGAAAATATCAACATCCTCCGACAAACATCTTCGACATGGCACCGCATACTCCGGGAGTTCTGCGTTTTGGAAAGCTTTCAAAAACCAGTAGCCCCGGCTGGGTATAAGAATAAGCAGTGCCGTAAGCAGACGTCGGTACTTAGCGGTCGTATTATGACCGCTTATGTACCGCTACGCTCTGCGACAGAGCGCGAGCGTGCCGCGTTTCTTATACCCTGCCAAGGGCTACGGGATTATTTCGCTAACTCTCAATTTTGCAATCTTTACCATCAAAGCAGCAGATATGTCTATGGTGTACAAATATTATGAAAAAAGCTGATCTTCCTCCTACTTTTTATCCTTTCGCAAATACATCAAAATTCCATGACTCACTCTGCCAAGGCATGCTCCCACCACTGCCCCGGCAATGGTGATTCCCCATATTTCCACATAGCGAAATCTGTTTGCCGAAAATGCCCATACGCATGCTACGATGCCGCACAAAACGATCAATCCGATATAGATATCCTTTATACTCTTATTCTCCCTCGAACTCCCGGATGACATCGCATCATTTCCCACCAATTCATCAATGCTTATGTCGAATTGCTTTGATAAGAGAATTAATTGCTCCGGGTTCGGCGCAGTCTCTCCTAATTCCCAGTTTGATATCGTCTGCCTTGTAACATTGATTTTTTCTGCCAGCTTCTCCTGCGAAAGCCCCTTCTTTTTTCTTAAGGTCTGAATATTGTTTCCTAACTGCATCCGTCACCTCTCCTTTCGCATGAAGTATAGCATGCAATAGCTATGCAGTACTATCAACATCTCCGGGAAATTGCGCAAAGGAACTTAACATTTCCGCAAACCTCAGAGTTTCTACTGATTTGCCGGTTTCTCCGGTATTCGGCATTGTCCATATATTCCGAATGTTCCTATGTACCATTTTCAGGATCGCTGCCACAAAATTGCTACTACCAAAAACATAATTGCAAAACCAAATTCAATCACTGTCGTGAACCTGATTCTTCTCTTCAAAACACATACTCCCGGATGTTTTGAATGAATATAGATGGGATAAGTGTTTCCTTCTGTCATCCTCCGCAGCAGGCGATAGGGTACCGTCAATGTGGTCTGCTCATGGTAAGCCGTGCCGTTACAGACGTATTCAAACACCGGTGCATAGCTGGTAATCCCATAGCGTCCGGGGTAGCTGTTATATCCGCAATAGATAGCTTCTATCTTCTGATTGCAGCAAAATACAGCATAGATATCATTCACACCCAGTAAAAGCAGAAACAATCCAAACACGCTCATAATCAGCAGCGCTTCGAGAGCTTCATTACGTACAAACAAAATAACAAATGATGTAATGGCAAAACCAGCAAATGTCAGGATGATGTCCAAACATATAAAAGTACAACCTTATATCTCTTATTTTTAATAATGATAACGGTAGATACTCCAAACAATAATGTCAATATGTATACCAGAGCTTCCATTACCATATCCCTCTCCTCCGATCCAATAAGCAAAATTTATGAGTTTTTCATTACCCAGGCAAATGCCTTTGCGGTCCGCAGCCCAGGATCTCTGAAATGATTCCCCTGATTCCATTCCAGCGTACTGCGGATCCCACACTGTTGCAGCCACGCATGAGCCTCCCGGATACAGTCACCTACAGTAGCCATAACAGGATTTCTGGTCTTTTCCTCTTTGTCCCCAGGCTTAAGTAAACTGCCCGGCTCTGATTCTCATGCTCCTTCATATAGGGCAGAAACCCGGGGAACCACACCGAGGGTGATGCCGCCGCTATCCCCGCAAATCGGTCCGTCTGATAAGATGCCCACAGAGAAAACAACCCTGCAAGAGAATATCCTCCAAGATAATAAGTTTTACTTTCATCCGAGCATAAACGCAAAATTTCTTCCAACAACGAGGCTGCGCCCCCGCCAAAGTCCTCTTTTCCGAACACCGCCGGTGATCTCCACGGAGACAGATCGAGGTTCCAGTCATCCACTTTCACCGCAATCATTTGAAAATCCAATGCTGTCAGTTTCCGGATCTGTGCCACTTCGCCCTCTATTTCCGGAAGATCATGATCTCCCACGAGCTGGATCAAAACAATGGGAGCCTCCGGATTCCCATATTTATATTTAGTCATGCCGTCCTCTTTCTCTATCAAATATCCTTTTCTATCAAGTATCCATTCTATTTTATCAGTTTCAGAATCCTTTGCCTGTTATATCGCTGCATGATCACAAACATCATATCAAACATGGCCGCAAGGATCGATGTAATGATAAATGCCGGATATCCACCCAGCCAATGACCTGCCACAATCGGTGCAAAGCTGAGCACTACGATCGTCTCATGCCCCAGTTCCGCCTGACATGTGACCTGCGCTATTTCCTCCCAGGTGTGTTGTCTCGATCAAACAGGCTGGGATTATATGTAGGCATACAATTCTTCCATTTTTTCACACGCAGCTTTTCATATAATTTCATTTCGGATTTACTTACCTGATACCAGTGTTTTCTGTAATCTGCCCTGTTATGCATGATAGAATTGTAGATAAATGCTACCACCCATCGCATGATAAAATGATAAGCAGTGGTTCCAAAGGTAATGGCAATCGTCAGCCAGATTCCTAACAAAGTTTTTTGATATAAAATAGCCGTGACCATGGTTCCGATCAGGAACACGACAGGCGCTGCCTTTAAAAAATTTATCATAGGTCATTCTCCGTTTTTTCCAACTTCATATACCCATTTTCTTAATGAGTTTTGAATAAATATGTTCCACGAACCATGGTTCCGTAGATTTCTCCAAAGCATCTTCCGGAGAGAACCAGGCCACACCGCTGTTCTCATCTGCCTTTACGGATACTTGCTCTTCCGAATCTGCCTCCAGTAAATACGTGATATTCAGATGCAAATGGCTGGACACATAGTTCCCTTTTTTCACATGTCCGTCCACCGTCAGAGATTCCAGAGAAAAGATCTCCTCTGATACTGGTCTCACATTGGAAATTCCCGCCTCCTCCTTCACTTCCCGGATGGCAACAGACAGCAGATCTGTCTCCCCATCTGCATGACCGCCAAGCCAGGACCAGGAATTATAAATATTATGATATACCATAAGCACTTTGCTTCTGTCCTTATTTACCACCCAGGCAGAAGCCGTAATATGCGCTACAGTATTTTTTCTGGAAAATGCGTTCTCATTGTCCCTGATCCATCCCAGAATCAAAGCCTTGTCCTTTTCGTCCTGTTCATTGAATGGGGGATAGTTTTCTATTTGTCTGATGGAATCCTCACGTGTCATTTGGTTATCTCCCTATTTTCAAACAACCGGTCGATTTCCTGCCAGTCCTTACATCTCACAAACCTGTCATTGGGAAGCTCTGCCCGGCTGTTCCATGGCCGGTCGAACACGGCTGTCCTGCAGTTGTCAAAATGTATTACATGCTCAAACGCCGCCGGAGAATCCTCTACCGCAAAATCAAAGGTCATGTTGTAAAGTTCCGCAAATGTCATATTATATTTGTAGTCCTGTTTCGCAGTTTCGCGCCCGTATTTGTCTACACAGAACAAGGGAACTCTTTCCAAATGATGTTTATCAAGCCATTTCCTCGATGGTTCGTAGGAATTGAACGGCCTTCCGGTAATGATAAAAACCTCGTGTCCCTGATCCACCCACTTATTAATTGCTTCGGAAGCCCCCGGCGTCTCCTCGTAATTCAGCAGATTTTCCGGCAAATGCCCCGCTTTCATTAAGACTTCATACTGTGCATCATTCAGGTCAAAGGGATTTCTGCAAATTGAAAAATTGAACCTGCCGATAAGGGACCTCAATGCCGAACATTTCTTTCGCAATTTTTGTAAAATATTCAGCGGTTTCACATAGTACATCATCAAAATCTATGTAGATTTTCATTATTTCTTTTCTCCTATACCTTCGCATTATTCTTCTAATAGATTTTTAAACACCATTGTGATTTCCGACTCTCCCCCATGGTTCCATTTAAACTTAACATCACTTCCTGCCTTTGGTTTTTCATTAATATCCCCCGCCAATTTTGCAGGAATGAGTTTTTCCCAATAACGTACATTATATATATCATTTTCTACAGATTCAACCACACCTAAATGTTGCTCAAAAATCTGCATAAAACCCTCCTTAACTTTTACTTTGCGGTACTCGGGAAACTCTTCACTGATTCTAAGCAACGCTGCTTCATCACCGAGCTTTTCAAAATCAGAACTTTCAATGAGCTTTCCTCTGATTAATGAAAAATCATCATTTAATGGTAATACCATTATTTCATCAAATGATTTTCCCCTGGCATCTGTAATTTTATATTTGGAAGCTCTCTCAAATCCAAAACGCGGATAATAATAAGGTTCTCCAATAATTACAATTCCAGCTATTCCCTGCTTTTGGGCCAGTTTTATTGTTTCACGCATAAGCGCTCCACCGATATCGTTTCCTTCCCATGTTGGTTCAACTGCTAATGGTCCAAATGTAGCAATTTCATGCCTACTATTTCCGTCTACGATCCACGCTTTTGTGTAATATATGGCTCCGACAATCTGGCCATCAATTTCTGCAATTCGGCTTATTTCCGGTATGTAGTCTTGAGAATCACGAATAATGCGAGTCAATAAATGCTCCGTGCATCCGGGCCAATATTTATTCCAAAAGCTTCTCATTATCATTAATTCCGTTTTTTTATAATCTTCTTCGGTCTCTTGTCTAATGATTAAATTATTTATCATTGTATCCTTTTCCACTCCACAGGCCTCAATTTTCCTAACCATTTAAGACTAAAATTTGTCAGTTGAGTTCATTTTCCTCCTCATCATTGAAAATATACTTCGATGTTTCCTTTGCAAGGATTTTAATCTTTCAATTCTGCCTCAATCTCTTCAATTGTAGGCAAGCTTCCCTTAAATTCTTCTGGTATCAACTTAGATAATTCATAGCTGGATATTCCCAAAGGTTGACTTGTTGATTCCAGTGCATACTGTGCCTCGACTTTATCCATATCTTTACAGATTAACAATCCTAAAGTTGGATTATCATTCTCTGTTTTCATTTGGTGATTAATTGCGACAACATACGTTCCAAGCTGTCCGGCATAAGATGAGTCAAATTTACCTGTCTTAATTTCTACAACTACATAGCAATGTCTTTGTGTATTGTAAAACAACATATCGATGAATTTCTCTACTTCCCCCACTGTGATACGGACTTCGCGCCCCATATAAGCGAATCCTGTTCCGAGTTCTATTAGAAAGTTGTTTACTTTATTAATTAATGCATCCTTTAATTCCTTTTCATCATATTGTTCCCGTAATGTCAAAAAATCAAAATTGTACGGATCCTTTGTAATTGCCTGCGCCAAATCACCTTGCACTGAAGGTAATGTATTTGCAAAATTTGTTATAGCTTTTCCTTGTCTTTCAAATAAATCCGTATCTAAAAAATTTACCAGGACATCACGAGACCAATTATTTTCTAGTGTTTTTCTCACATAAAACAATGCCTTATCCACATTGTTTTTACATTTGTCTATTATTGTTCTATTATGTCCCCAAGGAATTCTAAAAACGATAGTCGAATCGTCCACAGCTTGTGGACGATTTCCGGCACAAGGATATTATTGCTTGCTCATGGTTGAAATATCTTTTCCAAGTTTCCAATAAAAACGTAGCATTTCATCATTTATTTTTACCGCTGCACGAATTTGGCTCCTTTTAAATTCATTTGATATTTCTGTTATCCAATCTTTGTATGATTCACCATCGACAATAACCAATTTCTCCATTATTTCATTCCCCTCTATAAATTATTTTTTCCCGTTTCACCACAACTTTTATCACCGCATCCACGATGGATTCCCCCGGCTCGATATGACCTCCCGGAAGTGTATATCCCTTCCAGTCATTTTTTATTCTGTCCTGTAACAAGTATCTGCCATTTTTATGTATTAAGCATAAAACGGTAAGTTCGACGCTTTCTGTTCTCATTTACTTTCTCCTGCAATGTTTTCGAAAATTTGGGAATTTCCACTCTTCCTACAAAGATTTTCCACGCTGCCATACCATTACATAGTCTTTTTCCCCGGTAACTTCATCCAATCCTTCTCGTTGGATTTCAAAACCTTCTCGTTGATAAAAGCGAATTGCACGTGTATTCTTTTGGTTTAAAAATTTAAACCAATCAGTCTTATATTTTTTCCTCTGCGAGAGGTTCCAGATCCTCCAACACCTCATCCACCAGAGCATCTAAGATGATTTCTCATCCCTTCCTACCGTCTGAAGCTCACTCATGTCAAGAAGTGTCTTTACCATTTTGTTGAGTCTGTCGTTCTGTTCGGTAACCATCTTTATCATCTGTACCGTGTCTGCATCATTGTCCGGATGTCTGTTGGAATGATACAGATCAAGCTGTACCTGCATCAGGGCTAATGGCGTACGAAGCTCATGGGCTGCATTTGCAGTAAATTGTCTCTGTATCTCAAATGCATCCGAGAGGCGTTCCAGCATCTTGTTATACGAAACGCTAAGCTGGTTCAGTTCCTTCACCTGGTTTTCTTCTATCCGTGAATCTGCCAGATTTTGTGCCTGTACCTTTTCGATCTTGTCAGAAAGCTCTCTGATCGGTCTGAGTGCATGCCCACTTATAAAATAGGTAGCCACTCCACCCAGAAGCGCCAATACTGCTGAAATGATCAAGCTGTTTTTCCTGTAGTCCGCCTTGTTATTATAGACCTGGACAGAAAAGTCATTAGCGAACTCATCCCACTTGTCCTCCGGAATGCTGATATATATTTCCTCCGCATCGTCCGGCTGTCATCTCCCCTGTGTATCCACAGCCTCCTGCAGGGAATCCATATAATATACACCGTTTTTATAGACAAGCACATCGTCACGCATCCACATATCACCGCTATATAATGTAATGATACAGGTAAGTCTCCACTGCAGCGACATTTTTTTCATTGATCGGACTCCTCTCGTATTTTATAGCCCTCACCCACCTTGTTCACAATCGGATCATATCCCAGCACAGCCTTGAGTTTTTTTCTAAGAGAAGACATATGTACCCTGATAGCTCCGCTAAAACTATCCACAGATGCATCCCATACATGCTCCATCAGTTCTTCCTGGCTTACCGGTCTGCCCTGATTCAGAAGCAAATATTCCAAAATTCCACTTTCTTTTCTTGTCAGGGATACCATTTCTCCTTTTGCATAAGCCTCACGCCTTACGGTATCGAACTTTATCTCACCGCTTTCCAGACATACATCCTTCTGTACAAACTTTCCTTCTGGTCAGGCTTCTGATACGAGCCCTCAAGCTCCTGTAGATGAAACGGCTTTTCCATATAATCATTCGCACCAGCATCCAACGCCTTCGACCTTTATCTGCTATCTGCCCTCTTGCCGATAATATAAGAACCTTCGTCTCCTCATTTCTCTGTCTGAGCTCCTTCAGGATCTCCATTCCATCCATGCCGGGCAGATTCAGATCAAGAACGACCAGATCATAGTTTTCTCCGTCAGGATACCTGCAAGAGCTTCTTCCCCATCATAGCAGGTATCCACCTCATATCCTGCGTCATACAGACTTTTCGCAACTGTATCACATATTTCTTTTTCATCCTCAACAATGAATAATCTCAAAATTCCTTCCCCGCCTTAACAAAGATTTTACAACAATTATTGTATAATAGCGAAGTCAACTGGTCAATAAATACCACGATCGAAAGGAGTAACAATAACTTGAAGTGCAGAAAAATATCTCAGATCGTTCTGCTCGTCACCGGGATCACTATGATCGGCTACGGTGCAGTCAGAGGCGAAGCAGCTACCGTGCTTGGCAAAGCAATTAAATTATGTCTGGAGTGTGTGGGAATTGGATAAGAGAACAACTACACGATCAGGGCAAACAGCCCGGATACGCGGGTGGATACAGGCAGCTGCCACATTGCTTACTAACATTCACATTCCAAATTTATTTTAAAGGAAAAATATATCAGGGAAATGCCAAGACCGTATGTGTACCGGGATTAAACTGTTATTCCTGTCCTGCTGCCACGGGAGCATGCCCCATTGGCGCATTTCAGGCGGTGATCGGATCCTCCCGATTTAAATTTTCATATTACGTCACGGGATTTTTTATTTTACTGGGTGTGACACTTGGAAGATTTATATGTGGATTTTTGTGTCCTTTTGGATGGTTTCAGGATTTACTTCATAAAATCCCCGGGAAAAAAATTTTCCACAGCCGGACTGAAACCGCTAAGATATCTGAAATATATAATTCTTATCGTTTTCGTTATCCTTCTGCCGCTGCTCGTAACGAACTCTATAGGAATGGGCGACCCCTTCTTCTGTAAATATATTTGTCCACAGGGCGTTCTGGAGGGAGCCATCCCGCTTTCCCTGGGAAATGCAGCCATACGGTCCGCACTTGGAAAACTCTTTTCTTGGAAATGCTTTATTTTGATCACAGTTGTCGTGTTAAGTATTTTATTTTACAGACCCTTCTGTAAATGGATCTGTCCTCTTGGTGCGATCTACTCACTGTTTAATAAGGTCAGCCTTCTTAATATTAAGGTGGAGGACAGCAAATGTATCGGTTGTGGTCAATGCTCAAAGGTATGTAAAATGGATGTGGATGTGTGCAAGCATCCGGACCATCCGGAATGCATACGGTGCGGAGCCTGCATCAAGGCTTGTCCCAAGGATGCGATTCACTACCGGTTTATGGGAAAATAATCTTATTACGATTACTTAAAGGAGAAATCGATCATGAAAACAAACAAAAAATTCCTTACTATTTTAACACTGTGCATAGCTTTATTGCCTACAGCCTGCGGCGCAACGGATGCTGCCGGCACAGACAAAACCAATGAGTCTCTGACGGAAACCGGCACAGTATCCGCAGACAGCTCCAACACTTCACTGGATGATCTGTATCAGCAGGAGAACCAGATTTTTGCAGATCATGAGGCTGTATGGAACAAGGTATTCGGCATGATGAGCAAAAGCGATGCTGATCCCAGCGCAAATTATGCTGATTATCTGGCTGATACCGTCGAAGCAAACAAGGACTCCTTTACAGAGGATGAATTGAAAACACTTACGGACGATATGGAAACCATACGGAAAATCGAAGAACAGATAACAGAACTGGAACAGGGAACTACCGCAACCGATCCTACTGCTCCGGAAAACAATTCCGAAGCTGACTCTCCCTTCCGGAATTTCTCCGGTCAGGATTTTGATGGTAATTCTGTCGATGAAAGCCTGTTTTCCGCCAATGCAGTAACCGTCGTCAATTTCTGGTTTACCGGCTGTAAGCCCTGTGTTGCTGAGTTGTCTAAGCTGAACGAATTAAACAATACGCTCAAAGCAATGGGCGGCGAAGTCATCGGCATCAATACGGAAACCTTCGACGGCAATGAAGCTGCCATGAAGGAAGCTGCCGCCGTTCTTGAAAGCCAGGGTGCAAAGTACCGCAATATTTCCATTGACTCTGCTTCCGATGCGGGTAAATATGCCTCTGATATTATGGCTTTTCCTACAACCATACTTGTCGATAGAAATGGCAATATTGTAGGGGATCCGATCCTTGGGGGAATTGATAACCAGGATAACTATGACTCTCTGATGCAGCAGATTCAATCGGTAATTGATGCAGACAGTGCAAACCAATAATGCAAAACACTCCCTACGAATTCTTCATTCACCTGTTGACACCGGCAATTGATTTTGATATTATTTATCAAGAAATGAATATTCCATGAGGGAGTAGTTAGCGCGAAGGTGTGATTTGTCAACATTCTGATTATAATTTTAGAGTATAATCTGGCAAATCTTAAATAATGAGACTCATGTATATCTATTAACGGTCTGTGTATAATACACACTGGCAGATAATTGATATACATGAGTCTTTTTCATCTCTGTCGATACTTATCATCGCACAGCTTTCGGCTGACAACACTATAATGGATCACGCAAAGGAGAAAAACATGGAGAAACTTATTAACAATGCCCCGTTTGCCCTTGTTCTTGTATTCCTTGTAATCGGTTTTGTACTGCTGATTAAAGGTGCGGACTTTTTCGTAGAAGGAAGCTCCAGTGTAGCGAAGAGACTGCATGTTCCGTCCATCATCATCGGTCTTACCATCGTAGCAATGGGAACCTCTCTCCCCGAGACAGCGGTCAGTGTATCGGCTTCTATCACAGGCAACAATGAGCTTGCGGTCAGTAATGTCGTCGGTTCCAATATCTTTAATCTGATGGTTGTGATCGGCGTATGTGCAATGATCGCCACCGTAGAGGTTGCGCGGGAAACTATCCGGAGAGATATCCCCCTTTCCCTGATCTGCGCCGGTCTTTTACTGTTTTTGGGGACCATGGGACTTGGTGATCAGGCCAACATGACACTGGGACATTTCGATGGTGTAATATTCATAGGTCTTTTTGCCGGATATATCTTCTACATGATCAGAATTGCCTTAAAGGCAAATAAAGAAGGAAAAAAAGTAGAAATTGAGGGCGGTTCCGATGAAGAGATCAAGCTGATCTCCGTGCCGCTTAGCATTATTTTCATTATCGGCGGTGCTGCTGCGATTGCCTTCGGCGGAGATCTCACCGTCGATGCTGCATCCAGAATCGCAAGCGACCTGGGAATGACGCAGACGCTGATCGGACTTACCATCGTTTCCATCGGTACATCTCTTCCGGAGCTTGTGACTTCCATCGTTGCAGCCAGAAAAAATGAAGTCGATATGGCACTGGGTAACGCCATCGGTTCCAACGTATTTAACATCCTGATGGTACTGGGTATCGCTTCCGCCATCAGTCCCATCAGCATCATTACGGAAAACATCATTGATCTGTGTGTACTGATTGCATTTACTGTGTGTGTGTGGATCTTCGCAGGAAGCAAAAAGAAAATCGGAAGAGTCGAAGGCTTCTGTATGGTGGCTCTTTACGCAGTATATGCGGTTTATATCATAATCAGATAAATGAGGGCCGTACAAATGATATTGTTTTTTAAGGTATTTCTCACGGAATTCATCGCAGAGATGGGCGACAAGACACAGCTTATGCTGATCGCCCTACTTCGAAATACAAATTAAGAGATATTATATTGGGAACCGCTGCCGCAATCCTGGTGCTGAACGGTCTGGCCGTTCTCGCCGGCGGGCTCGTCAGCGAATTCATCCCTGCCTGGCTCATCAAGATCATTGCCGCACTTGCATTTCTTTATTTTGCCGCATCAACACTTGCGGGCGATGATGACGAGGAAGAGGAGGGCAGCGGCAGATCCAGGATCCGGTTCGCACCGCTTGCAGTTTTCTGTACCTTTTTTGTAGCCGAGCTTGGAGACAAGACACAGCTTACCGCCATCACCTTTGGTGCCAATGAAGGTATGCGTTCCGCACTGATCGTATGGCTCGGATGTTCTCTGGGACTGTTTTTAGCAGACATCCTGGGAATGCTTTTAGGCTATCTGTTAAAGAGCAAGACACCGGAAGGGCTGCTCAATACTCTCGCCTTCGTCATCTTCTCTGTATTCGGCGTCTTCACACTGTATCAGGGACTGAAGCTCATCAATGCAGATGTCCGTTCCATACCGGTATTGCCGATACTGATCGTCGCAACGATTGTTTTTGCCGGTATCTGTGTGTACCTGTTTTTTAAAAAGAGAAAAAAGGCAAAAGCAGCAAACTAAAAACGAACCCCATTCTGTTTTCACGGAATGGGGTTATTTATCTATTCCGTTCGGAACTCAAAAGAAAAATAGTACACATAATCATCCATTTCAAGGGCATCCAGCTGGTCGTTCACAATATAACTAAAATCAAAAGTTCTCGCTTCGTCATTATCATAGATCAGCGCAAGAAGCGGCTGCTGTTCATCATAGACAATATCTGTTTTCTCCTGAATTTCCGTTGCAGCTCTTCCATATCCATAGTGCTCTCCTTCCGGAACATCCTCCAGGATTGGGATTAGCATATCTCCCTGCGATTCATCATCTGCAATAATAATTTTCACGGTACGATCCTTAAACTGCGGTACAATAATAATCGTTCCATTCTGCGGTGAATCCATTCCTTCATACGAAAGCCCTGCCCTTTGTCTGTCTACCAGCTTTCCTTCCCGGTATTGCCAAATATGAATATATAGAGTTTTAAATTCATTCGTTGCCGTGTATTTATACATAAAGGCACCGTCTACGCCTGACAGCATTTCCGCCGTTTTCATTTCAATACTGTCCTTGTCCACCGGAACGATAAAGTTCTGTGGCATATTTTTCCGGAATATCATGATTCCGACCGTCAAAACAACAATCGCCGCCGTGACAAGCAGAATACCTATAATGTATTTCAATCGTTTTTGCTTCTGCTTACTGTCCGTTGCCAGCCCGATAATATTTTCTTCCGATTTTTGTCAATATTTTCCCGGACAATATCTTCTCCTGCCAGGAATTCATTGATGCTGATACCGAGGATCTGGCAGAGTTCCGAATAGACGGATACATCCGGCAGACACACGCCCCGCTCCCACTTGGATACGGATTTGTCACTCATACCCAGTTTTTCGGCGAGCTGCTTCTGCGTCATACCTAAGTCTTTTTTTTGCCTGCAATATATTTTCCTATCTTGACGAGATCCATGTGCTTACCTCCTGTGTCTGAGATCATACTATTCTCTTTTCAGAAATAAGTACACCTCCCGGAAGTAGAATCCCGGTATCTACTGTGTTTTCCATTGTATACTCTTCTATTACACCTATTTCTGTTCCACCAATTTCTTCCAGTCATCCGGAAAACCCATCGTTTTCACATCTACTTTTTCATATTTATCTATTAGCAATTCTATTTGATCTACATAAAGATTCCAATGCTTGTCATTCTTTAAAATCTGTTTCATACACAATAATACACCAAACATTCTATTGTTTCCTATACCGGCTTGTGTATATTCTTTGTAAAGAATAGGCGTCTTTGAAAGTTTTGCATTATACAACCTCCCATAATGCGCACAAACATTGCGAACATAAGAAATGCTCTCCAACCAACTTTCCAGATATGTATATCCAATTCCAAAACTCTTGGCAACTGCCTTTTTGTCAGCATTTTTCATGTTTTTGTAAAATTTTGAAAGAGTGCCAAAACTAAATACCTCCACCAACGCATATATAGGCAAATTTCCACCTGCATAATTAGTTTTGAAATTTCTCACAAACGGCGCCTTTGAGTTTCTCCGAACCTCCTCTTCGATATCAGCCATAAATGCCCGATGATATTCTTCGTCCACAAAATTTTGGGGTTCCATATATCCAAGAACTCCATAAACTTCCGCAAAATAATTTGCAATTCTGCATCTGACATTTACTTCTATTTTTTCTATCTCAGCAAATGTCACTTGTCTGAAATTAGCATTGAACAGATATAACTCTACAATCTGCTCAAATGTTACGCCTTCTTCATATTTCCCATTTTTAGGTTTAAATCCTAAACTATACGCCTTAATTAATCGGAAATAGGATATGTCATTTAATATCTTCTTGGCATATTCCTCATTCTCAATAATTAAGCCAAGTGATTTCAAGTTTTCTATTTGTTCGTCTATTGTCATCGGTAATGGATGTTGCTTTAGTCCCCCAATATATTTTCCCCTTAAAATTAAAAGACCCAACGTGGTCCGCATCGTTGAGAGGCGTGTTGGGTTCTGTTATTTTAGTATATTCTATATGTTGTAAAAATACAATGATTATTTCAAATTACTTAAACTTTTTCTTATACCCGCAGTCGCAATAAGATCCGCCGGAAGCCAGGGTGTATTCCCTGACAAAATTGGTGACACCGCCCGCCTCGCTCATGGTGTAGTCAAACTGGCACATGGCAGGGATCAGCTCAGTAAGTCCCAGTTCCTTCATAAGGGTACAGATTCCGCCTTGCTGTGCTTATGTCTCTTGCGCACTTCTCTGGCGTGATCTCTACGGGCCGCAATAGCTTCTGCCTCTTCCTTAGGAATCAGCTTCGTGGTCTTGACGATATATATGCCGCCGTCATATGCCTTGCGTACCCGAATCTTGCCCTTGAGATAGCCGTGCTTCTCGCAATAAGCCACGCAGTAATAATGCCTGCCGTTGGCGCTGAACCATTTGATCTTCTTGCGCAGATTACGATGGCAGAGATAACATTTGCTGGACACGACTTCCTTATCTGCGAAGGCTTCTGTCTTGTCCTTAAATTCTCTGGAAATATATTTTACATAGGTATCAAACTGCGCTTTCACCTCATCCCCACGGTCCTTCGGAGGACAGAAGGTATCGTAGGACAGATTCACCACCACCTCCGGGTGCTCCTCCAGGATCCGGATCAGGATCTTTGCCGTATAGTAGGCATCACTGAACGCCCGGTGGAAGGGAATATCCTTCTCAATATGCAGAAAATCAATGGCATATTCCAGATTTCTGCGGATCTTGCGCTCCTCATAGGCAATGGCGAACAGCTTCTGCACATCCAGATAGGGCAGCGGCCCCGGTGCCAGAAGCGGCATCTCATAATATGCCATATTCCGCTGTAACTCCGTCAGATCCAGCGTGCCCCAGGTACAGAACAGATACTCCTCCTGTCCGCACCATCTGACAAAATCTCCTCCGACCTCTGGGAATGGTCTCCCACGCTCCAGCTCCTGCATCTGAATATGGATCAGTTTGCTGGTGATCTTGTGCATCTCATGGTAGACCTGTGGCTTGATCAGTTCATTGAATTCACTGACCATAACACGTTCATTATTCAGTTTGATGGCACCGATCTCTATGATTTCAAAAGGGAGCTTCTCCACAGCATCCTCTTTGCCGGTGTTACTCTGATTCCATTCCAGATCCAGAACGATATATTCCATACGTTCCTCCATATTTTTAACTACTAACAGGGGTTATAAATGTCTTACAGTGTTGGCAGGGCGATATCCAATACCTCTTCATGCCAGCAGTGGTCTCCCTCTCTGACATCGTGGAGCGGATATTCCTCTTTTCCGTATAGACTGTAAGCCTTCCGCACAATATCTAACTGCTCCGTTACATTCACCAGTCCTCTGGGACCGTTCAGATGATCATCCCGGCAGGACTGGACCGCCAGCGGTCTCGGCGCAATGAGAGATGCAATATCTCCCATATCAAAGTGTTCCCACAGATGGGGAACATAATTACAGCTGCAATTACCGTTGAGTAATAACAACGCATCACGATATCCATAGAGATATCCGCTGATGATACATTTTTTCACACGATCATCCAAAGCAGAGAGCCACAGCGTCTGCATACCACCGCCGGAAAATCCCACGACGCCTAAATCTTCAGTATCCCATTCGCCCCGCTCGTATACATAATCGATCAGCCGGGACGCATCCCAGGTGCACATACCTGCCACGGTCTCTCCCAAAGGCTCCGCCATATGTGCCAGATGAAAACAGGTACTGGTCAGGAAGGATTTCTCATCCGTTCCTTTCTGCAATGCTTCATCCCTGCGTTCTCCGAAGCCTCTGCAATCCGGACAGATTGCCACATAACCACGCTTCGCCAGCTGCATGCCGTAATCATAATGATAGAATTCGATCATCCGTTTTACCGCGGGAATATCATCACGACCTGCCACGCTGAATTTGCCTGCACCCTGATGCCCCGGAAGGGCAAGAAAACATTTCTGCTTCCCTTCGTTCTGCTTCGGCGGGATCAGGATATACATAGGCATATACACTTCCGGCTCTACCTGAAGGATCACTTTTTCCCGACGGATGCCGTTCTCCAGCTCCAGGACTTCTTCCACGCGTGGGTCCAGATCACAGGTCTCCATGTATTTCCACCCCAGAAGGTCTTTTAATGTCTCTCTGGAAGTCTCCTTCCAGGCTTCCCATTCCTCTCTGGTGGATCTGGTGAACGCATCCTGCCTTGCATATTTATCAAATTTGTCCTGCATTCCCTTCAGACTTCCGTAGAAATGAGGGATCTGAATGATCGTATCTGCCTGTTCCATGACTGCTCCTTGCGTTTTTCATTTTCTCTTATTACTATTCTTACCATTCTCTGCCCTGTGCGTGCAATCCGTCTTCCACATCTCCTGCAAAAAGGCTCTCCAGCCAGGTATGCGCCAGCCGGATCCATGAGGTGCATTCCTCCTGTACCGCTCTGCCGTCGTTGGTCTCTGTCAGCTTATTTGCCAGCGCCAGTCCATGCGCTCCCTTTTCATACATATGGAATTCCGTGGGCACTCCGGCTCTGCGGAGAGCGCTGACGAACAGCAGGGAATTTTCCACCGGTACCGACTGATCCGCAAAGGTATGCCAGATGAAAGTCTTGGGCACTTTATTTGTTACCTGTTTCTCCAGGGACAGCTTCTCTCCCAGCTCCTCCTGTCTGCTGCCTAACAGATTCTCAAAAGATCCTCTGTGGGCAAACTCTCCGGAAGTGATGACCGGATAGCATAACAGCAGTCCGTCCGGACGCAGCAGCTCATGCTCGGATGCCGAAAGTCCCTGACTCTCTGCCAGAAAATCTTCATCCCAGAACACCCCAAGGCTGGCTGCCAGGTGTCCTCCCGCAGAGCAGCCTTCCACTACGATCTTGTGGGGATCAATGTGCCACTCTTTCGCGTGCTCCCGCAGGAGCTTGATGCTGTAAGCCAGTTCCTTTAAGGAAGTAGGATATTCCGCAGGGGCGCAGGAATAGCGCAGCACTGCCGCATGATAGCCCATCGCCAGGAATTTCAGTGCCATGGGTTCCGCCTCTCTGTCGGAGGTTCTGGTATAGCCGCCTCCCGGGCACAGCAGGATCAGCGGTCTGTCGTTAATGGCCATTGCCTCCGAATACTCCTGAATATAGGTAACTAAATGTGCTCCCGGCAGGGAACCCTCCTGATGCATTTCAAATGTATTATAGATCATCTTTTTCCTCATTTCCGAGCATTGTCATTGAAAAATAAGGCGCAGACCATGTAGCAATACTACTGGCCTGCGTCTTCATCTGCCTTATTAATATTATCATAACTATTCAGAACCCCATTCGCAAAACGCTCCTATGGAGCTTCTTTTTTGCTCATGTGGTTATTCGCCCTATAAATATCATAAAATATTCTTACGAATGCCAGCATTCGACGAATATTTGACGATATTTACATAGCTCTGAATAGTTACATATTATCTTAGTATGCTCTTCCCCAGTATACCATCTTTTTCGCAGGTTTTCCACAACATACGCAGGTATCTGCGATCTGTTCCTGTTCAAAAGGCATGCAGCGGCTGGTAACAGCAAGCTTTTCCTTGATCTTGTCTTCACATTCCTGACATCCGCACCACATAGCCTTGACGAATCCGGACTTTTCGTTGAAGATCTGCTCGAACTCTTCCATGTTATGTGCCACATAAGTATGGCTGTCACGATGTGCTCTTGCTCTCTCCAGCATTTCCTTCTGCATGGTCTCCAGGATCTCGGCTGCCTTGGTCTCCAGATCCTCCAGAGCTACCTCGGTCTTCTCTCTGGTATCACGGCGGCAGATCACACACTTGCCTGCCTCGATATCCTTAGGTCCGATCTCCACACGAATCGGATAACCTCTCATCTCAGCCTCTGCGAACTTGAAGCCGGGGGTCTTGTCACTGTCATCTACCTTGACACGGAAATTCTTCGCCAGGCGGTCTCTCAGCTCATACGCCTTGTCGAGAACGCCTTCCTTTTTCTGCATAACGGGTACAATGCAGATCTGGATGGGTGCCACACGGGGAGGGATCACCAGACCTTCGTTATCACCGTGTACCATGATCAATGCTCCGATCAGACGGGTGGTCATACCCCAGGAGGTCTGATGTACATATTTTAAAGTATTGTCCTTGTCTGCGAACTGGATGCCAAAAGCCTTGGCGAAACCGTCACCGAAGTTATGGCTGGTACCGGACTGCAGTGCCTTGCCGTCATGCATCAGCGCTTCTACCGTATAGGTTGCAACTGCACCTGCGAATTTCTCCTTCTCGGTCTTCTGTCCCTTGATCGCGGGGATAGCCAGAACCTCCTCCAGGAACTTCGCATATACATTCAGCATCTGCAGAGTTCTCTCCTGAGATTCTTCTGCAGTAGCATGTGCGGTATGTCCTTCCTGCCACAGGAACTCTCTGGAACGCAGGAAAGGTCTGGTCTCCTTCTCCCAACGTACCACGGAACACCACTGATTGTATACCTTAGGCAGGTCTCTGTAGGAATGGATGTCATTCTTATAGAAATCACAGAACAGGGTCTCTGAAGTAGGTCTGACACAGAGTCTCTCAGGAAGCTCATTCAATCCTCCCTGGGTAACCCATGCTACTTCGGGTGCAAAGCCTTCTACATGATCCTTCTCCTTGTCCAACAGGGACTCAGGAATGAACATGGGAAGATATACATTCTGTACTCCTACTGCTTTGAATCGTGCATCCAGCTCCTTCTGGATCAGCTCCCAGATCGCATAGCCTGCGGGCTTAATTACCATACATCCTTTTACGCTGGTGTAATCACACAGCTCTGCTTTCTTCACTACATCGGTATACCACTGGGCGAAATCTTCTTCCATGGAAGTGATCGCTTCTACCATTTTCTTGTCTGCCATTTTCTCTCTCCTTTTCTTTTTCTGAAAATAAACTGCTCATACGATCTACGGAAACGAAAAACGCCGGGTCATCGCTCCCGAAAAAGGGACCGATCACTCGGCGGTACCACCCCTGATTGATACAAATATGTATCCTGCTCTGTCACCGTTAACGCCGGTTCTACGCTGTGCTTCGCCGCTTCCAGGTACATTGTGTCTCGCACAGGACTCCAAGGGAGGTTTCCGATCCTCTGTCATAAGGGGTTCCCAGCCGCACGTCACCGTGTCCTTCCCCTCTCTCTGGGATGCTTTCCGATCGTACTGATCCTTTTCATCGTCATTGTCGTATGCAAGTAATTGTAGTGCATGCTTCCGTGATTTGTCAAGGTCTATCTGCTAATAAGAAGATACCTGCCGGAGCTGCATAAAATAAAAGCAGATAATAACGCACCAGGGATATGGGACCCAGAAAGACCGTAAGGCACAGTGCCAGAACCAGCAGCCAGCTGTTCCATATCTCTGCCCTCCGCCGCCGGATGCCGTAGAAAAACAGGATCACTGCCAGCCAGAAATAGGTGCCGATTGCAAACAACGCACGGATCACCGGAATTTTCTGGTAATAATATTCCAGCGATATCTTACGATAAAATTCTGTCAGCCGGGAACTGATCGTCTTCATTTCCAGTACATTTCTTCCCTCGAAATCAAAGTAATAAATATCACCGTCCGGATCATCCACAACCGATGTCCCCGGATACCAGGCCTGATACGTATTATCCAGAAAGGCTCTCAGATAACATCCCGGATACTGCCATCCTTTTCGGAACCATAGTCTCAGATACTCCCACTTATTTTGAAGAAGTTCTTCATTATTCACATAATTTTTGATCCGGTCTGCCAGAAACGGATTATATTGTGACCACTGTTCTCTGTCCATGATCTGATCCAGCAGCTGCAATTCCTCACTGTCAAACGCCGCTTCTCCCTTATCTGTATATACCCTTGCAATCTGCTGAAGCGGTACACACAGAGCCTCTACCGCGGAACCTTTTTCCGCATGGAGCAGAGTTTCCATTCCCACAGACAATAGCATGGTCAGCAGAATCGTTCCCGCAAACAGTGAAATGATCTTTCTTTTCTGCTTTTTACAGAAAACCGCGCACAACACCAGATAAAGAAAAACCGCATAAATTACATTTTTCCGATACAGCGCTCCCACGATCAGGCTGCACGATAATGCTGCGATTTTCTCTTTCTTCCGAAAAAAATCCCTCCGTATTCTCATACAATTCATACAACAGGTGAAATGCAATAAAAAGTGCCAGAGAGCATACCACATCCTTGGTCGTACTGACGGAAAACAAGGCAATCGTCGGCAGAAAAGCATAAAAACAAAATCCGACTCCCAACAGCCATTTTCTATTCAATCGCCGATACCAGAAATCCAGACTGTAGGAAAAGGTCGCCGCACAAAGTATCATCTGGAAGCAGGAGTGAAGAAATACTGCCTTCTCCATCGTCCCGAAGATCCGGTATCCTATCGTGATAACGCCTCCCATGACCAACGTGCTGAGTAACGAATGGTGTGTATTATACGGTACCTCCGGATACATCACCTGAGGCACCTGCCCGTAAATATCATAATTATAAAATCCGGGATCATGGGAAAGAAGCACCGGCAGCCAGGCTATCAACAATCCTGCAAAAATCAAAAATATTCTCTTTCCGATACCTTTCCCGATACCGTCCTCCTGAACTGCCTTGTCTCTCCCTGCATGTACAAACAGCCATCGCAGCATCTGTCCAAAAAGTAATGTCTCTGCTATCCACCATAAAATCCAGCCTGCTATAGGAACCTGTTCCAGCCAAGACTGCATCGTTCTATGTACGGAAGTATGGTATTCTATACTGATCCGGCATCCCACTGTCTGACAGGCTGCCAGTAATATCGCAGGTATTCCTACAGCAAATCTGTCAGTCCAGTCCAAGTCTTTCCCGGATGCTGTCCGCTGCAATATTCCAGTCACCCATTTCTTCATATGCGGCATCCATCTTCTCCTTTTCTCTGGCAGCTCGCTCCGTATCTCCGGTCTGAAGAAATGCCTTATACATGGACGCCGCCTCAAAATATCTCGCCACACCATAGCATTCCTTTTTTCGTTCCGGACAGCAAGCCGCCGTACACCATATCCTCATGATAATTTACTACTAAATAAGCATAATTTTCACTCTGTACATTATTCTCCATCCAGTTGGTCTTCGCAGGACGGGAAAAGGCGTCATTTAATTGCCGGAACATATGAATGGTTCCCCAAAACAATATCAGGCACAGGGCTATGATCACAAGATTCATCACAAGCAGCGCGCCTCTCTGCTTCTGTGCCTGTTTCAGCTTACTCTTCAGATTTACCATAACCCATCACCTCGCCTTTTTCTTCCAGGAATAAGATTTTTTGTGCATTTGACATCGTACCGAAATTCTCTGCCTCTTCCGGGGTCATGCCAAAATAGGTCTGCAGCAGTGCCTTTTCATTCTCTTCCATCCGGAGAATGGCTTCCTTCTGCTCCTCCGGCAGTTCCCGATATTGTTTTGCCCTATAATCATTATCCACAGGATGCAGAATCCTTTCCAGCTGCTCGTAATAATCCGAAATATTTTCATACAGACCGGGAAGTATGGATACATTGCCAGAGTTGATAGTAACTGCCTTCATCAGACTTTCATAAAAGTAACGATACGCTCCGCTGGCTTCCATGAGCAGCTGATATTTTTCATAATTATTATTACTGCTATAAGGCCGGATGTAATGCCTGTCGCAAAAAGCTGATAAACCTATGTAATCCTCATCTTCCAGATATTGTTCCATCTGTTTCATATAGCTGCTCTGCCGGATCCCTGCATCAAACTGCAGCAAGCCTCTGTGGATGCTCCAACTACGTGCAGATACTACAAACACCACCACACACAGGATCACCAGCACTGTGATGATTATCATATGTGACATGATCTCCGTATTTTTCTCCGCCACTTCATAGACATCACTTTTGGTATCCTCAAAGTTGCTCTTGTAATGCTCCATGTCCTTGACATGCTGTGCGGCTTCTTCATTCGGTCTTCCGCAATGCGGACAATATGCCTGCTCCAATGTCAGATTGCCCCCGCAATATTTACATTTCATCATTGCTTTTATGATCCTTTCCTATTCGTTATGCTTCTTAATGTATTCCTCGCAATCCTCATATCTGGGATAACCGTAATTATTTCGCAGACTATCCTCGAATTTTTTCTCTTCTTCTGCGGTAAACGTATAACGGTCTGCCAGACTGTTCAGGGTTGCTTCCACATAAGGACGGATATACTCCCTGTCTTTCTCCGTCAGAATGACCTCGCTGTAGTCCAGTCCCCGCATCATCCAATAATCATCCAGCAGCAATGCCTGCTGATACTCATTCAAAGTCTCTCCACTCTGCTCCAGTGCCAGATATTCCCTCGCATCCCGACAGCTCATGAGCCAGCGGAAAATACCACTGTGTTCCCATCGGTCTATGGTTCTGTTCTCTTCGACAGCCTGCTCATAAAAATCCATCAGTGCTTCCAGATCCTTCTCCTGATAGAGACGGTCCAGTATCGGAAAGTTCTCTTTTTCCCACAGATAATCTGCTCTGGCATCCCTGGGTTCTATATACTGCACCCGGAACACAATTACCGCAAGTATCGCTGCCAATGCCGCCAATAAGATCAGAAGCTTAATCACAAATTTCTGTTTCTTTTTCAGTTTTTTCTTCAGTTCCTTCTCCGGTACCTGCTCCAACTGCTGCATATCCTGCCGCATGCTTTCCAGCTTCCCCAGATATTCCGCTTCGGCGCCCTTGTAATTCAGGCTTCCGCAATAGGGACACTTCGGAAGGGTATCCTCAAATTCTGCCCCACAGGAACTGCAGATGATCTTTTTAACTGTGGTATCTGCCATACAAATCCTCATATCTTTCCACAACCTGCACACTTTGGACTGCCGGTGCAAAGCTGCTTATTGTTCACAATCATTATTAATATACAACACAAAAAATGACACGTGCAATGCAGAATCACTTTTTGCACACATCTTGAGGTTTTTGTCTCTTTCCTGTAAAATAAACTCAGTCGAAAAACCTGCCCGCAGTTCAAAATTGCGGGTTGCTGAAAGGAATGACGATCGATATGTATGAGAACAATTTTCTGGATCCGGCCTATATCACACCGGAGGAACAACAGATTTTAGACGGTAATATTGCCGTTCAGAAGAATCTCTACACCAGCAAACAGGATTTTGTAGTAGAGAGTGATAAATTTTTGGAACACTCCGAAGATGATATTACTCTGCGTCGCCACACCCGCTTTGTGGATTTTCCAAAGCATAAACATGATTACGTGGAGATCTTTTATTGTCTCTCCGGTTCTGTCACACATGTCATAAATGAAGAAGAGATCTGTCTCCGCCCCGGGGAACTTCTATTTATGAACCAACATATCGAACATGCGGTAATAGCCTGCGGCCAGGAAGATCTGGGCATTAACATCATCATCCGCCCCGCCTATTTCCAGAATATCCTGACTTTGATCAACAAGGATAATATTCTGGCGGATTTTATCATCAATGCGCTGGAAGGTGACAGTTGTGTCGGTCAGTATCTGTACTTTACCGTCTCCGACAATCCCTGCATCCAGAACCTCATCCACAATGCGGTCTTCCTTCTGTTACAGCAGCCTCAGAACTGGCATAAGCTCTCGGAACACACCTTTGCCCTGCTGTTCATGCATATCTTAAGCAATGCGGAAAATATTTTATTAGACCAGAAAGATGAGCAGAGCAATGTCCTGATGGTGGTGGTACGCAGATACCTGGCGGAGCATTATGATACCGGAACTCTTCACGAACTGGCTGCACAGATCGGGTACACCCCCTCTTCCCTGAGCCGTATGATCAAAAAATATTCCGGCACTACCTTTAAGGAAATACAAACAAGGCAGCGCATGCGGGTCGCTATGAATCAGCTGTCCCACACCGCGCTGCCGGTGTCTGAGATTGCCCTGTCTGTAGGCTATGAGAATCAGAACTTCTTCTACAAACAGTTCAAAAAAATGTATGATATGACACCTAACGAGGCGCGTTTAAAATCGCGCCGATAACGTCAGGCATTCAAGATATAACGGTTCGAGGCTCCTTCGTGTGTCCCTCGGATCGTTATTTTTCATATAAGAACTCTTCCGGAAGGGTCACACCGAAGTCCTTTGCCAGATGGCGAAAATCATCGGGGGTAATGGTCTGTCTCTTATTCGGCTGCATGGACAACATCTTCACCAGAATTTCTGCGGATTTTTCTACGGTATGCATCAGACCGAAGGTCAGGTCGAAGTCTTTGCCTGCGGCAAAGGTTCCATGATGTGCCCAGATGGCCAGATCGTATTTCTTCATCAGTTCGGAGGTAGCTACTGCGATCTCTCTGCCGCCCGGTACCATCCAGGGCACTACGCCCACACCATCCGGGAATACTACGGGGCACTCGGTTGCCATCTCCCACAGTTCTCTGGTGAATACCTTATCCTCCAGAGGAAGCACGAAGGTCAGCGCAATGATATTGGTGGTATGTGCATGATATACCACACGGTAGTCGGGATCCTGCAGCTTCTTCACTTCCAGATTCATCAGGTGGCTGGGGAGCTCGGAGGTAGGTCTGCCCCCGTTTACCAGACCCCATACGATACGGTAATTCTCACCCTTGTCGTCAAGTTCGATCATGCAGATAGAATCTTCCGGCTTAATGCTGACATTACGAAAATATTTGCCACTGCCGGTCACCAGGAAATACTCTCCTGCCAGTGCGGGAACTGTGGTGCCGATGGGCTGGAACTCCTTCGGCTCAAAGTTCTCCTTTACCAGTTCTACCTCTTCCGGCTTCACACGGTAAGACAGGTTGCCGCCGTTACGTTCATGCCAGCCTTGCTGCCAGCCGTCATCTGCCATTCTGATAAATCCCTGTACAAATTCTGCATCTAAAAATTTCATGATAATACCTAACCTTTCTATTGCCTGTGGACTGCCGCCTACAGGCATATTTTTTTAAATCATAAATATTCGTAACTATCCAGCATCCCATTCGCAAAATCGGTTTTTCAGAGTTCGCTTTTTTGCTTCTGCAGTTACTTCGCCATTTTTACGCAAATGCTTTACCGTGTGATCACATCTACCGGCACATTTAATATTTTAGCAACCTTCAGGATCGTGTCAATATGTCTGCCGGCAGCTGCTGCCATATGATGGGTAGGGCCTGCCTCGCTCCAACGGTTCACGAACTCTCTGCAGGGGATTGAGAATTTGGTACGCATATTGGTGTCACCGAAAGTGAAGATCGGGCCGGGCTGATTCTCGCCTTCTGCCACAACGAACTTGAAGTTGCCGTCCTTATCCTGCGTGATAGCCAGATAGGTCACAGGGCCTACGGGAGGATAGAACTGAGTCAGATATCCGCCGCCTACCTTGCCGTGGAATACCTTAACGATCTTCATGGTGGGCTTATGTGCCAGAGAAATATCCGCATCGCCGGATCCGGAATGACCGATGATGCAGATATCCTCGTTGAAATCAATGGAGTACATCTCGGACAACTGTCCCATACCGGAGATCGTCTTCAGAATGGACATTGCCATGGCAACTTTCATATCACCTTCTACGGCACATGCGGTACCTTGCTTGATCAGCATGGAAAATGCAGGGATCAGCATGGAATCCAGTTTACCGGCTACTCCCTGTGCCTTACCGGCATAATGGGAGGCGATCATGCTTAAGTCTTCATCCTTCGCCCACTGCTCGAAAGCAAGCACATGCTTTGCCATATCCAGAATATCTTCGTCATCTGCGGTAGCGCCACCCTCTACTTCGAAGGTATCGATGATGTCCTGTGCCTTCGCCTTAATAGCTTCGGTATCGGTAATATCGTCTGCAATAGCCCACATATCTTCCCAGTCAAACTGCTTGGTATACAGGCCCATTCTGTTGTAAAGGTTGGTCTCATCGATATAGAGATCCATCATTCCGGGATAAGGGCGGCCGATCTGGGCAATATTGGTCTGACGGAAACGTCTGCGGACCTGAGCTGCCTTACACCAATCTTCGATCTGAGCTGCCACCTCGGGGTCGCCGCCTTCTACCACGCCAGTGATTACAGCATGTCTCTTGCCTGCACGCTCCAGGTCTGCCACAGCCTCACCTACGGCGCCACAGGCATACAGGTCACCCAGCCAGATGGGAATATCGGTATTGGCATAGTCCGGCGCCAGCTTCTTCTGCACATTGATACATACTACAGGCACATCCAGATCACGGATCGCGGGAAGTACGTTATAGGAAGTTGCATAGGTCAGCAACTGCAGGAATACCAGATCTACGTCTGCAGCACGGAATTTATCACCTGCTGCCATAGCCTGTTCCTTGGTGGTCACCATGCCACCATCAACGATATCTACAGTATCGGGAATCGTCTTCTTGAAATCCTCATACTGTGCCTCGAAATTAGGCACCAGCTGGGGGAACTGGGGCAGATATGCTCCCAGAGCGATGGAAAATACACCGATCTTTGCCTTTGTGTTTACTAACATTTATAATTTCCTCCTTTTCTTAAGGTCACGTTTTAAGTAACCGCTTTGCCTGCGCATTCGCAAGCCGCTTTTTATTACTTTGCCGGAGCAAATGTCTTAATTTCAAAAGACTCCCGGACACATTTTCTGGCACCCTTCAGATCTGCAAGATCTCCTGCATGGATCATCTGCGCCAATAGGTTGCCGATAGCGGTTGCCTCACCGGGACCCGCATATACGGTCTTGCCCGTAGCATCCGCTGTCAACTGGTTCAGATATGCTGCATTGGAACCGCCCCCGATGATATGGATGCTGTCATAGGTCTTCCCGGCGATCTTCTCCAGACCTCTTACGGTCTCTCCGTAGGACTGTGCGAGACTGCGGTATACTACGGAAGTCAGCTCTCCCACGGACTCCGGTACCGGTTGTCCTGTCTTATGACAGTACTGTCTGATGGCTTCCACCATGCTGTCCGGAGAGAGAAAACTCTGGTCATTCACATCCACTCTGGAAGGGAACTCCTTGCTTTCCTCCGCCATATCGCACAGCTGTGCAAAAGAGTATGCATCGTTATATTCGTGTCTTACGGACTGGATCATCCACAGTCCCATAATGTTTTTCAGGAAACGGAACCGGTGATCGTAACCGCCCTCGTTGGTAAAGTTGGCCGCTGCGGCATCCTCTGTAATGACCGGTTTCAGGGATTCGATTCCCATGAGAGACCAGGTCCCCGAGCTGATATAAATGCCGTCTCCTTCTGTCTGAGGAACTGCCATTACGGCCGATGCGGTGTCATGGCTTCCACACAGTACCACTTCCAGATCGAATCCTACTTTCTTCTGAATCTCCGGAAGCAGCTGGCCCACTTTCGTTCCGGGCATCTGCAGCGGCAGAAAAATATCCTCCGGGTAACCCAGCTTACGGATCAGCTCCTTATCCCACTGGAAGGTATCGGGATTCACCAGCTGTGTCGTGGAACCGTTGGTATACTCCGACAGCTTATTGCCTGTCAGGCGGAATCCAAAATAATCCGGCAGCATCAGAAGTGTCTTCGCCTGTTTCATAATCTCCGGGGTCTTCTTTTCCACTGCCATAAGCTGATAAATCGTATTAAAAATCTGCTTCTGAATACCGGTTCTGGCATACAGTTCCGTCTCCGGCAGTATTTTCGCCACTTCCGCATCCATTCCGTCAGTACGGTGATCTCGGTAGCCGTAAGTATCTCCCAGAATCTGATCTTTTTCATCCAGCAATACATAATCCACAGCCCAGGTGTCGATTGCCATGCTGACCGGAAGCTTGCCCAGTTCTTTGCATTTTTTCATTCCGTTCAGAATCTCACCGAACAGCCGCTCCACATTCCACAGAAGCTTGCCGTCCTTATGATCCATTCCGTTTTCGAAACGGTAGATTTCTTCTAATTCGATTTTGCCGTTCTCCAAATGTCCCAGAATATGTCGTCCGCTGGAAGCACCGATATCCACGGCCAGGTAATATTTCTCCATAAGATATCCACAACCTCCCCTATCTGAAACTGAATACCTGTGTAAGAAGCGGCTGTGCTCCTGTAACAGGATCCTTCTCCATGATCAGAATGTCTTTCATATACTCATCCCATTTTTTTACCACATCGCTCTCTGCCTGCACTTTTGCAGCGTACTCTACACCCTTTTCACATTCATAATAGCCGAACAGCTCCTCGCCCTGCATCCAGATGGAGTAATTCACTATCCCTGCGTTTGCCAGAACTTCCTTCATCTCCGGCCAGATATTGTCATGTCTCTTCTTATATTCCTCCTGCATTCCCGGTACAATTTTTCCGCGCCATGCGTATTTTTCCATACTAACCACCATACCTTTCTATGTATTCCGATGCACCTTTGGGCGGACAGACCACCCGATCGTCATTGATTCTGTTTTTATTGTAGCTCTGCACTTTTGATTTCGAAATGACATTATTTGCTCCGGGCACTGTCCGATTTTGCCCGAATGAAAATGGCGCCGTTCATTCTGTTGTGCACAAGATACAGGAATTATGTTATGATGAGTAATCATAGAGAAAGAGAGTTTTTCATGGAACGAACACTAATTTATACTGCTGATAATTCCATAGTCTCCATGCCGGTCAGCCGCTTTCTGAAGCAAAAAGGCTTCTCCTCACAGAATCTGGTGCAGTTAAAAAAAGACCCCTCCGCTGTACTGGCAAACGGGATTCCCTGCTTTATGAATCATATACTGCAGCCCGGCGATACCCTGACACTGCATATCCGGGAAAATCATTCTTCTGAGAAGATTCCCCCGGTAAATCTCCCATTAAATATTGTCTACGAGGATGCGGATCTTATGGTGATCAACAAGCCTGCGGGAATGCCGATCCACCCTTCCATGAACAATTATTACAATTCCCTGGCGAATGCCCTCGCGTACTATTTTGAACAGCAGAACTGTCCTTTCATCTTCCGCTGCATCAACCGCCTGGACCGGGATACTTCCGGACTGACCATCGTGGCGAAGCATTATGTCAGCGCCGGTATACTGTCTGCCATGATCGCCAATAAAGCGACTTCCGGCATCACGAGGGAATATCTTGCCATTGCAAAAGGCTCGGTTCAGCCACCGGAAGGGACCATCACGGCACCTCTGGGGCGTAAGGAAGGTTCTATCATCGAGCGCACTATAGATTTTGAAAAGGGAGAATCTGCTGTTACACATTATAAATTGTTGGACGAAAAAAACGGGCACAGCCTGGTCTCTCTCATCTTAGAGACCGGCCGTACCCATCAGATACGGATTCATATGAAATACCTAGGCTATCCCCTGATCGGAGATTATCTGTACAACCCGGATATGGAACGGATACGAAGGCAGGCGCTGCACGCATGGAAGCTGATCTTCCGCCATCCCATCACCGGGGAAATACTGTCCTTTACCGCACCGTTGCCGAAGGATATGGCGATGGTAGCGGAAGATACCCCGTGGAGCATATTCTGAATCTGCTTAGTCTGCAAGCAATCATATAGATTCCTATGGTGCAGTATTATGCACGCAGTTTCTTCAGTGCTTTCTCCCGGATCAGGCATTCACCGTGTTCTTCCAGATATCTTATCTTCTGCTCGTCTGCGGCATACAACGCTGCGAATTCCATGGCCTGGATGCAGGCTCTGCTGTAACGTTCGTAGGAGGCACCGCCCTTCTGTACATAGACATAGCAGGTGCCATCCGCCATCCGGTACAGAGTGCTGTTGATCCGTAAGTTAGCCGGTAATACGGCGGCGTATTCGATCACCCTGCCGATATTGCGGAATGCGAAAATTGCAAACTGAGGCTTTGCCGCTTTCTCTGCTTTTCCCTTTGCTTTCTTATTTTTCCCGGCGTTGTTCTCCGCTTCTTCCTTCGCCTGTTTTCCCAGCGTAGCGCCGATCTCTGCCTTCTTCTCCTCGAAGACCCGTTTCATTTCCTGCAAAGCCTGCAACAGCTGTGCACCGTTTTTATTCTCCAACGGTTCTTTCTCGGAAAATACCAGTACCAGTCCTTCATCCGGCAGCATCATGATCTGCAGGTCAAACGCATACTTCGGCGGCTTGTAGCCTACCTCTTCCTCTGCCTGTTCGATGATCTCCTGTACCACTTCTTTTGCTTTATCACTGCGGGTCACAAAATCTTTATAATCAATATCGTACTCTTCCAGCTCTTCGTTGGAAAGAAAACATTTTACGGTCTTATCATCAATTCGTTCTATTTTCATAGCTATCACCTCTTACTGTTATATGTATGATAGCATAAAAATGTTGTGATTTCCACTGTGCAAATTATGAAAACACTATAAAGCTATTCTGACAACTAACTTTTGTGAAGCTTATTAACTTGAAAGTTAGTGAATATTGGCAAAACCGACGAACTCCCGGAGCATGCGATACACATGTCTTGATGTAAGGTCTCCGGATGTGAATTTTCTACGAAAAGTGATGAGTAATTCTCGTCATGACGGGGCCGCCTACAGTCGACATCCATGTCGACAATCGGCTGACGCGGACATCGTGTCCGCTTTCCCCCTGTCTTTCAGCACTTTTCTAGAAAATATCAACATCCTCCGACAAACATCTTCGACATGGCACCGCATACTCCGGGAGTTCTGCGTTTTGGAAAGCTTTCAAAAAACCAGTAGCCCCGGCTGGGTATAAGAATAAGCAGTGCCGTAAGCAGACGTCGGTACTTAGCGGTCGTATTGTGACCGCTTATGTACCGCTACGCTCTGCGACAGAGCGCGAGCGTGCCGCGTTTCTTATACCCTGCCAAGGGCTACGGGGATTTGATAGCATTTCTTCACTAACTCTCAATTTAAAATGCAAAAACCTCTAGATAACTTCCGCATCCACTCTGGTGACGATTTCCTGGGATCCCTTGCGGATGTGGTATTTCACTGCCGGGATCTTGGTCTTGGTGTAGAGCAGGTTAGTGTTGGGATCTACGGTGATCATGTAGCCTACGGGCGGCTTGTCTGCCACTTCGTTAACCTGTGTATTTTCATCCAATACCGCACTGACAGTACAACTGCAGAATTCGTTGCTGGCCTGGGCGGACATACCGTCCACCTTTTCCGCAAAGCCGACCTCTTCAAAATCACCTCTGCTGACTGCAAATCCACAGTCGTAGGCCACGCAGTCAATCTCGCTGGTGATCTTATGTACTCTGGTATGTCCACCGGCATCCGGGGTGATCGTGGTCTCTACCGTAATGCCGGGATAGGGACTCCACTTCGACCATACTCCGTTCTCCGTGATCTTTGACTCCTCGCAGATCCGGCGCACATAGACATAACCATCGATCCAGAACGCCAGCATATTGTCCGGGGCATTCTCATGCAGCTCGTAGCAGGACTTTGCCACGCTGATACTGAACCGGGTATCATAAGCAAACTTTCCGTATTTTGCCACGATCTGGCCGTGTCCGTTAGGGCTGTAGACGCCTGGTGCAAATGCTGTGGTGTGATTGCCGTAATGGTAGACAAACAGATCGGCATACTTCTGGGGACAGGCCGGTGCCAGCTTCGGCAATGGTGCCTCTTCCACACTCCAGAAGGGATGATCATCGGGAAGCAACAAAAAGGCAAACACCTTCATGCCCCAGTAAGGAGAACCGGGGGCATTGTACCGCTCCGCCATGGTCAGATTCGGATATCCATATCCTATGGTCAGCACATGATCTCTGTCGAAGATCGGACGCTTCAGCCAGGTACGCAGATGCCTTGCAATCAGACCTTTCATCACGGGAACCGGGAACGGCTCCAGTCCTGCCAGCAGGCAGACACTGAAAAAGCTTACCTGCGAAAAACGATAGGTCAGGGATCTGCCGAAAGGAATGGCCTCGCCCTCTTCATCGAACCAGTAAATGAACTGCTTTGCAAATTCCATGGCTCTCGCCTTGTATTTTTTTGCCCGCTCCGGGTCATCTTTCTCCATAATTACGGCATAGATCAGGCTGTAAAAATGAATGGCAAAGGAAATATAGTAATCCTTCTGACCGGAATCTCCGTCCTGATACCAGCCTTCACCCAGATAGAAGGTCTCCAGCCCGTCCAGATATTCTTCCAGCATCTCGGGGCTATACCGGCGTCCCACCTTTTTCATGGCAATGTTCACCAGTACTGCGAAGAGGATCCAGTTGCACACCGGCAGAGGATGCTCATTGATCTTATTTAAATAGTTGCAGAGGTTCTCCTTCTGTGCTTCCGTGAGAGGATCCCATACCACCTCGAGGTCGAACATGATGCCGTAGGAAATGGCCGCCATTTCCACGAATCTCTGGTCAAAAGAGGTGCACTCTCCCCAGTATTCCGGGTTCTTCTCATCGGTTCCGGCCGTCAGGCCCTTGCGATAGATCTCTTCGAATTCCGGCTCTTTTCCGCCGCCTGCCCAGAAGGGCACCAGTCCCCATAAGGGACGGGAAAATGCCTCCATCCATGTGGCACCGATGTCATAATGTGCCATGGTAACGCCCAACGTCAATCTCGCCTTTTCTTCACTGTAATAGGGTTTTAACGGCTCCAGGATAGATAACATACAGTCCTGAAAATCTTTTTTGCTATGTAAGTTCATGCAGTTAGTCCCTCCAAAATAACAAACGTAGTAACTATATTCCTATATTAGAAATACTTCTTACAGAAGCCCAGACAGGATGCCATGCCGAAGATGTTTGTCGTAGAGTGTGAGATTTTCTTGAAAAGTGGTCTGGCAACAGGGCGAAAGCGAACACGATGTTCGCGTCAGCCGATCGTCGACATGGATGTCGACTGTAGGCGGGCCCGTCATAATGAGAAAAACTAAGCCACTTTTCTTTAGAAAATCCACACTCGGAGACCTTACATCAAGGCATGCGTATCTGTATGGGCTTCGTATGATATCAATTTAATATAATCTACCAGTACTCTCTCCAATCCTTCAATAACCGGGTCAGTGCCTCCATGTAGAAGTAATCTCCCCAGGAATTGCACTCGTCTACGCCGTAATGATTGCAGGTATTGTAAGGAGAATGGTTTGAGTAAGTGCTGTGCAGCACCAGTCCATTAGATTCCTTCGGATCCTTTACGGCATAGCCCACATAGACAGACCGCATGATCTGTTTTGCCAGTGTAATGTAATGCTCTGCCTCCTCCGGCTCCAGGTATTTCGCCATCTCGAGCATTCCACAGGCTGCAATGGAAGCGGAAGAGGAATCTCTCGGCTGGTCATCTCCATCAGTGAATTCCAAATCCCAGTACGGTACCAGATCCTTGGGCAGATGTTCCAGGAAATATTCCGTTACATGGCGGAACAGGTCGATATATTCTTTTCTTCCGGTATAACGGTAAGCCAGTGCCATACCGTAGACACCCCAGGCCTGACCTCTCGCCCAGGCGGAACCGTCACGGTATCCCTGACAGGTGGCACCATGATCCGGCGCACCTGTCTTCATATCGAAGAAGAAGGTATGCCAGGTAGAATAATCCTCACGGATCACATTTGCTACTGCTGTATGGATGTGCTTCTCAGCAATATCACGATACTTGGGATCCCCAGTCTCGTCGGATGCCCAATACAGCAGTGGCAGATTCAGGAGGCAGTCAATGATCAGGCGGTAATTCTCCGGAGCATCCATGGGACCCCAGGCCTGAATGAACTCGCCTACGGGATGATATCTGGTGATCAGCTGATCTGCTGCTTTGATAGCTGCTTCCCTGCCTTCCTTGCTTCCGATCAGCTTATAAGCTGCCACGCAGGAAGGAGAATACAGAAATCCCATATCGTGATGATCCACTTCGATTTTCTTGTCTATACGATCCAAAAAGCTCTTTACCTGAATCTCGCCAGCTTTTTTCAGACGCTCGTCCTGCGAATATTCATAAGCCAGCCAGATCTCTCCGGTCCAGAAGCCGCAGGTCCAGTAATTATTCGGAATCGGCTGATAGAAACCGTTCTCACTGTTGGCATTCTGGAACTGATCGGTAAATTCCGGCAGATCCCGGATCACCTGCTCCGTGGAAAACTGCAGAGCGTCTTTGATCTCCGCATCTGTGATCTGCGGATATTTTTTTTCGTCAAATGTTATCATAATTTTCCCTTTTCTGCATCTATTCAGAGCCATGCCAACATGTTATTGGGTAAAGCCTCATAAAGGCGATTTTGCGAATGGGATTCTGAATAGTTACCCTTTCTTTATCACACAAGCCTGTGACATGGAACCGGCACAGGCTTGTGAAAATACATTGTTATCCGTTATCCCTTCAGTCCCGTAGAAGCAACACCTTCTACGAAGTATTTCTGCAATACCAGGAATACGATCAGTACCGGGATCAGGGACAATACCGATCCTGCCATGATCAGACCGTAATCGGAAGAATACTGGCTGATGAACATTTTTAATCCCAGCTGGATGGTCTTCTTCTCCTGGCTCTTTAAGTAGATCAGGGGTCCCAGATAGTCATTCCAGGTTGCCACGAAGGTGAAGATCGTCAATGTGGACAATGCCGGTTTCGACAGCGGCAGCATAATGCTGGCATAGATTCTATACTCGCTCATGCCATCGATTCTGGCGGCTTCACACAGATCATCGGGAATGCCTTCATAGAACTGCTTCATCATGAATACACCGAAAGCGGAGAATGCCTGCAGGCAGATCATAGCCAGCAGCTTATCGTTCAATCCCATTCTTCTCATCATGATAAACTGAGGTACCATATATACCTGCCAGGGCATTGCGATGGTTGCGATGTATGCCAGGAACAGTCCGTTCTTATGACGGAAGTCCAGTTTTGCAAAAGAGTATGCTGCAAAACTACTGGTCAGTAACTGTAAGAAAGTAACGATCAATGTCAAGTATACCGTATTTCCCACGAATCTGCCAAAGGGAATCTTCGTCCAGATCTTCACGTAATTGTCCCACCTGGGGTTCGCAGGGATCCATACAAAAGGATTCATCTGAAATACTTCTCTGTCACTCTTGATGGATGCGGAAAGCATCCACAGGAAAGGAATGATCATGACCACTGCGATCAGAATGAGAATCGCATATACGATCACTTTGCCAAAAACGGCTTTTTTATGTGCTGATTTCATAATCTGTGCGCCTCCTAACGTTTTACCCTGCCGTACACTTCAATCTGACTCAGTGCCGGGAAGGGGGATGGATCTTCTGCTTTGATCAGGTTGCAAAGCTCCAGCCAGGTGATCTCTTTCTCGGGGATTGGCAGTACATGTGCCCTGCTGCTCTTCTCTAAGGGAAATTCCTGTTCACTGCCATCGGAAAACCGGATTGTTACCTGCTGCCACCAGTTGTCATGCGGGAAATCGGATCTGGTGTACAACACGATCCTGTCTGCCAGTACCGGTCTGCCGAAGTCCAGCTTCATAGCTGCATCATCCTGCATGTTGATTCCCCAGGATTCGTAGGGCCATTCTCCGTGGGAGCGGTTCGCCCGGACACCGTCAATGGCGTTTTTCGCTGCGAATACACTCTCGCCTCTGGTCTCCACATTGGCTGTCGCATGAGGATAACAGGGAACATCCATATGCTGATCCGCAGGATTCAGTGCCAGGTTTCTATAGACTGTGATCTCATCTTCTCTTGCGACTTCCGCATAGAGATAATGTTTATTTCCGGAAAATACCTTAGGGGACATGCTGATCCTTTTCTCCCCGAAGGGAACATAATAGGATACATTGTCGGTTATGTATACGAAAGCATCCCCAAGAGCATCATCCACCTGTAAATGTACATGTATATTTTTCTCATCGGTCTCCAGCACGATCCGGTCACCCTCTTCATAGGTATGGGTGCAGACCAGATCCACAAAATCCTCACCGCTGCTGACGCAGATGGTGTTGCTGTCCTTATCGAGAACCTTCAAAGCTAAGATTGCCATTATGCTTTCTCCCTCTTTGCCTGACCGCGGAACTGAATGATCGTTACGAACAGTACCATCAGGAACAGTACCATTGCTACAGAGCTGGAATAGCCCAGATCCCAGTCAATAAATGCTTTCTGATAGATGTAGTATACAAGAACGGTTGCTGAAGTGGTCAGCTCGCCGCTTCCGCCTCCTGCCAGCATGATAGCAATGTCGTATACCTTAAAGCAGTTGATGGTCAGCATGACGACTACGAAGAAGGTCGTGGAAGACAACTGCGGCCAGGTCACATAACGGAATTTCTGCCAGGTATTTGCACCGTCCAGACTGGCTGCCTCATACAGTTCAGAGGAGATTCCCTGTAAGCCTGCCAGGTAGATTACCATATAATAACCCATATATTTCCATACACTGAACAGAATCATGGAGAACAGTACCAGTCCGCCGGTGAACCACTGGGGAAGCTGGTCCTGCGGTACATTGAAAACATTCAGCAGAATGTTGTTCACAGGTCCTTTCGAGGGGTGGAACAGCATTTTCCATACTGCGGTGATTGCTACCAGAGAAGCTACATATGGGAAAAAGGAAAGGGTTCTGAAAATACCTCTTCCTATTACTTTCTGATTTAACACGATGGCCAGTGCCAGAGATGCGATCATGGTCAGAGGCACGGTACCGATACAATAAATAATGGTGTTTTTAAATGCTGCGATAAAGAAAGTATCTTTCCACAGTCTTGTAAAATTACTGATGCCTGCCCACTGGATCGGGTTACTCCCGTCCCACTTCATGAAAGCAAGGGCAAAGGCAAAAATAATGGGGATCAAAGTAAATACGCAGAAACCGATAAAGTTAGGTGCAATAAAGGAGTAGGCCACCAGATCTCTTTTGGTTTGACGGCTTAATTTCCGCATAACAATTCTCCTTTCAAACGCTTTTTGTGTCATCTTTTGCGTCTTTTTTTTCTGATAAGAAAGGGGCCGTAGGTACGACCCCTTAAGTCTTATTCAACATTCAACAAACATTCAATACTTTTATAGAGAAGATCTTCATTACTGAGCCTGAAGGTCAGCTACCGCTTTATTCATTGCAGCAATACCATCATCAATGCTCATCTCACCGGTCATGATACTTCCATGATAGGAATCCAGAGCGGAGTTGATCTCAGATACATTGGGAGCGTAAGGAACTTCCAGATACAGGTTGGATACAGTCAGAGCCTCCTTGCTGGCTTCATCGGTGGGGAATCCTTCCAGACCGGAGATCATGTCTACTACTTCATCAGTCATCATTGCAGGGAAGTTACCACTGGAAGCCATAACTGCTGCGCCTTCTTCACCGCTTACCCATTTAACGAAATCCCAGGACGCATCGGGAGTATCACTTGCAGTGGTTACAGCCAGACCGGTGATGGTACCCAGAGTAGAACCGGGCTCTACGCCTTCTGCATGGGGATACTTAACGATACCCCAGTTACCGCACAGGCTGGAATCATATTCGCCGGACTTCAGGTTGGACATCATGGTTGCGATGAACCAGGAGCCCATGTTCATCATTGCTACGTCTCCACCGGAGAATGCTGCGGAATAATGTAAACCTTCGGTCTTCAGATCCGTGTACTTTCTGCATACACCGTCAGCTTCCTGATTCAGAACCATCTCATAGTAAGGTTTGAAGAAATCATAGTTTCCATCCAAAATAGTATGCTTACCATCCAGAACACCGAACAGCTGAACTGCACTTCTCCATGTGTGATAATGAGCACCGTATACCTGAGAGCCGAAGGTGGTATCGGTCATCTCTCTTGCCAGAGCATCGTACTCATCAAAGGTCATATCGTTGGTAGGATAAGCAACACCCTTGGCATCAAACAGATCCTTGTTATAGAACAATACCCAGAAGTCATTTCTGAAAGGCAGCTCATACAGGCTTCCGTCTACAGTTACCTGATCGGTAACACCTGCGTATTTGCTTAAATCCACGCCATCTTTGGAGATGTAATCATCCAGGGAAAGAATAGATCCCTTCTGTACCAGCGTTGCATATCCGGGTACATCCTTGACGGTTACTACATCGAAATCGGATCCGCTGCCGGAAAGCTCAGTTGCCAGAACGGTCATGTAATCGGTAGAACCAAGATCTACCATCTCAATAGTTACACCGGGATGAGATGCTTCATACGCGTCCTTAATGTCACCCCAGTACTGTGTGGTCTCCCTGATCCCAGATAGCCCACTTTAAGGTAACTTCTTCTGCAGGTGCTGCTTCGGTGGAAGCTGCTGCAGCCTCAGTGGTTGCTGCTGCGGGTGCCTCACCGGTGGAAGCTGCTGTGCTGCCGTTATCGGAGCTGCCGCAGCCTGCAAGCATGGTGGTCATCATTGCTGCTGTCAGTACTAAACTTAATACTTTCTTTTTCATGTAAACCCTCCTGTTAATTTGATACTATGTTACGTCTGTTACGAATCCGTTGTTATCGGTTCCTTGACTGTAACTAAAGTATAACGAAAAAGATCTTTCCGTAACATGGAAAAATTTATAATATAATTCACATTCTTTTATAATTTTTTTATCTTTTTTCTAAAAGTGCTTTCGGAAGATGTAATATTTTATTTTAATATGCACTTTTTTTAGTATCTTGTTTTTCCAACTACCGTTTTTCTTTCGTTATGTTATACTGAAAGCATGAAAAGACTGTTTATCACTCAAAAAGCATACGAAATCGCATATTGCTCTTCACTCTGAGCGCCATTTTGGGAATGTGTCTGTTGATCAGCCTGTTCAGTTATTACATATTCCGGCACTATCTGCAGAACACCCTGATCCAGTCCACGGAGACCAGCCTGCGCCTGTTGTCGGAGTCTATGGACAACAGTATGGATGAAGTCTACCGGTTGGTCAGATATTGCCAGACAGATTCCAATATTGCCAATTATATTGAACATAACCCCAATCCCGGCTCTGTCCTGTCCGTATCCACTTATGATTCCTTCTACGAGGAATGCAGCCGGAATTCTTCTTATAATTATATGCCCAGAATTGCCATTGTCTCACAGGAGCATTATCTGCAGGTGGTAACCGCAACGTACTCCTCTACCGCAGATCTTGCAACGCTGATTCCGGGGCTTCCTTATTATGAAGAATTACTGACTGCCGATGATTATGATTTTTCGCCCGGTATTGTCTCCGATCCTTTTCACCGTGCGGGACGTAAAGTATTGCCTGTGATTCGTCCCATTACCTACCAATACAATAACAGGCAGGCAGGATATCTGTTCATCGAAATATCCGCAGATCTGTTCACCATACCTTTGAAGGATTACAGTTGTCCGTCAGACAGTTTTCTCTATCTGTCCATTGCAGGACATACCTATATTTATGAAAACGGAGGCTTGCAGGAATTTACGCCCGAATATAGTATTCTGGATGACCTGAGCACATATTCTCTCACGGGCACCACACAGATTTCCAAAATCCACAGTGCTACCATGGGAGAACAGATTCTGGTCACCACTCCGTTAAATATGCCGGACTGCTACTTAAGTCAGAGTATTTCACATGCGGAGCGGACCAATCAGGCGGTTTTGTTCATGGGAATCCTTGCCTGCATCCTGATCGGCATTTTGTCTATCGGTGTCGTTCTGATGCTGTTGATGAATCGTATGATCACGGTACCTGTATCCAGGCTGCAGACACGGATGGTACGCATCGCCGGCGGAGACTTCTCCAGAGACCCTTCTGTGGAATGGGATCACGAACTGGGGGATATCGGACGGGGAATCAATGATCTGTCGGAAAATGTATCGGAACTTATGGAGAAACGACTGGAAGATGAGAAACAGAAACAGGATCTGGAATACAAGATGCTGCAAAGCCAGATCAATCCTCATTTCCTGTATAATACACTGAACTCTATCAAATGGATGGCAACCATACAGGGGGCAACCGGTATCTCCGAGATGACCACCTCCCTGTCCCGTCTGTTAAAAAGTATTTCCAAAGGCACCAGCCTGTTGATCGATATCCGGGAAGAATTATCTCTGTTGGAGAACTATTTCACCATTCAGAGCTATCGCTACGGCGGCACCATTACCATGGACATTCAGGTGGATAATGAATCTCTGTACAACAGTGAGATTATCAAGTTTACATTGCAGCCTCTGGTGGAAAACGCAATTTTCCACGGTATCGAACCGAAGGGCTGTGCCGGACACATCCGGATACATGTCGGCTATGAGACATCGGACAACACCGAAAAGATCCGTATTGATGTCACAGATGACGGTGTAGGCATGACAGCGGATAAAGCTGCACAGGTATTACGCTCCAACGACGACAGTTCCGCGGATTTCTTCCGGGAAATCGGTGTCAGCAATGTGCATAAACGCTTACAATACCAATTTGGTGCAGAATATGGCATTACCATAGAAAGCAAAGAAGGGGAATATACGACGATGTCCATACACATACCGAATATTCCTCTGCATAACAATGAAACTGTTTCATCCGAAACTATTTCATCTGAAAACACTTAATCCGGACAGACATCTGTCCAGAACGGAGTTACTATGTATCAGCTTTTAATCGTAGATGATGAGCCTTTGGTTCAGGCGGGTATCCGCTCCATGCTGAACTGGAATGAATTAAATATCGAGATCTGCGGCACTGCCATGAACGGTCAGGCAGCTCGCAGGATCATCGAGGAAAAATCTCCTGAGATTGTGATCACGGATATCAAAATGCCGGTCATGAACGGTCTGGAGCTTGCGAAAACATGCAGAGAACGCTATGGGGATAACTGCCCTTATTTTATCATCCTCACCAGCTATGAAGATTTCCAGATGGCAAGAGATGCCTTGTCTTATCAGGTATCCGATTATCTGGTAAAGCTGGAACTGACACCGGAAGTATTGAAAAATGCCATAGACCGGGTACTCACACAGATCTCCCGTTCCCGGAAAAAGCAGATGTCCGCCGTAAATATTCATCCCTTTTATGACAAGTTCCTGATCAGTCTCCTTCATGACCTGTTCGAGTCCGAAGAACAGTTCCGTCTGCAGAGCAGAGATCTGAATCTGAATTTCGATTACGGCGCTTATGTGTGCTGTTACGGAGAGATCATCAGCCCTCAGGCCGACCAGATGTCTGCCGAAAAGCAGATGCCTCTGTTTACCAGTTCGTTACAGATGATACGGGAACTGGGGGCTAAATATCTGCCTCTTTATGCGTTATCCCTGGATCTGCGCCATTTTGCACTGATTTTCTGCTTTGCGGATGCCGTAGGTACCGATGATTATGTAGAAAATCTGACGGAGATTCTGCACAATATCAGTGGAACTCTGCAAAACTACTATAATGTGTCGCTACGCTGCGGCATCGGCATCCCGGTTCAGACGCCTGGTACCATCTGTGATTCCTACCAGTACGCGAGACAGATTTTTCAAAATACGGAATCCCATGACGCGATAGTAGCATTTGATACCGGTCATTCACAGGAAAAGGCTAAGAATTCCTTCAATATCAGCCTGTTTAAGAATGATCTCACCAGAGCTTTTGAAGAATATGATCCTGATATTTTACATAACACGATTCAGTCGATCTGCGATCTGTTCCGGGATCACCCGGGGCACTATGTGCAGGCTCTGGACGCTGCCAGCAATATTCTCTATCTGTCGATTTCGCTTTTACAGGACGGGGAATCTATTGTGTCCGGCTTTTTTGCGGAAGATCCGGATGGCTACCGTTCCCTCTATAAGCAGTCCAATGTGGATCACGTGATCCAGTGGCTGCAATTCTTCTGCGGACAACTGTGCGAATTGTTCCAATCCCGTCGAAAGGATTATAAAAACCACATCGTAACTAATGTTCGGAAATATATTAATGAACACGTTAGCGAGCGGTTGTCCCTGAATGAGGTGGCCGCAGTCTTTGGCATCAGCCCGAATTACTTAAGCCAGCTGTTCAGCAAATACAACGATACCGGCTTCAGTGAATATATCAACATCTGCAAGATCACGGAAGCCAAACGGCTGCTGGAAGAAGAAAATATGAAGGTCTACGAGGCCGCAGAGGCTCTGGGCTTCGAGAGTGCCTTCTATTTCAGCAAGGTATTTAAACGGGTGGAGGGTGTCTCCCCCACGGAATATGTGAATGGGAAATTTAATTAACATATATAACGGAGCATAACGATGAACAATCAGAACAATAAAACAGCTTGTGCCAATCATAATATAGAAAAACGCTTTTTGGAAACAGCCGAAACTTTTCATGGTACTTTTCAGTCTTTCCGGCCTTTTCCGAAAGCTTCTATGCAGACATCCTATGAGACTCTCCCTGAGTCATTAAAAGAAAAACTCATTCAGGCAGGTGAGGAAAAACTGAATTACTCTTTTCCGGTGATCCGTGCCACGGATTATATGCGTTTTAAAAGAGACGGTGACCGGGCTGCTTTTGAAGCCCTCTATTTTGCCAAACGCAATGCCCTGAATGATCTGATCCAGGCCGAATGTGTGGAACATCAGGGACGTTTTCTGGACGATATTCTCAATGGTATCTATTCCATCTGTGAAGAGACTGCCTGGCAGCTTCCCGCGCATAACTCCTATATCCGGGATACCCCGCAGTTGATCCTGCCGGATGTGACCAGGCCCGTCATGGATCTGTTCGCCTGCGAGACCGGTGCACTGCTGGCCTGTGCGGCTTATCTGCTGGAAGAAGAATTCAACGCTGTCAGCCCTTTTATCCTGACCTGCATCGAGGACAATCTGAAGCGACGGATCCTGCTGCCCTATCTGACCGCACATTTCTGGTGGATGGGACATGACGATGAGCCTATGTGCAACTGGACCGTATGGTGTACACAGAATGTACTGCTGACCACGTTCCTGATGCCCTGGAGTGTGGAAATGTCCTCTCGGTTGTCCTCTCCGGTGCGCACATTCTGCGGAAATGCTCCGTTATTCCTGCCGGAGAATACGTCTGACACAGTTGTCACATTGCAGGCGATTCTACATAAAGCTGCTGAAAGCTGTGATTATTTTCTCAAGGATTACGGCAATGACGGCTGTTGCGAGGAGGGTGCCCAATATTATCGCCATGCGGGACTATGTCTATACGGTGCCATGACTGTGCTGAACACGGTTACCGACGGTCATTTCGACACTCTGTTCCGGTGGGATAAGGTGAAAAATATTGCATCCTATATTCTGAACGTGCATGTGAATGATAAATACTATTTTAATTTTGCTGACTGCTCTCCTATAGCCGGCCGTGCCGGAGTACGGGAATATCTCTTTGGCAAGGCCACCGGGCAGGAGGATCTCTGCCTGTTCGCCGCAAAAGATTTCCAGGCGGGTCAGGGACAGCTTGTCACAGATGAAGTGAACGGTGGGAATCTGTTCTATCGCATGCAGACCGTATTTCATTATGAAGAACTGATGCAGCAGAATACTTCCGGAACACTTTCCCACCGGGATGTCTATTATCCCAGCGTAGGGCTGTTCCTCGTGCATTCCGATACTCTGGATCTGGCAGTCAAAGCCGGAGACAATGCCGACAGTCACAACCACAATGATACCGGCAGCATCACCTTATACAAAAATGGACTGCCCATTCTGGCGGATATCGGTGTGGAGACCTACACCCGGAAGACCTTCTCTCCCAGACGTTACGAGATCTGGACCATGCAGTCAGGGTATCACAACCTGCCTACAATCTGCGGTACGGATCAGAAGGACGGTGTGGAATACCGTGCGGAAAATGTGATGACAGTTCTGACCGGAGCCGAACCTTCTATTTCCATGGAACTGGCTGCCGCCTATCCTGCCGCACAGGCTATTGTGCCGGATCTGACTTATGTCCGCAGGGTGACATTAAAAAAGTCTTCCAACACTGTCGTATTGGAAGACCACACAAATGCGCAAGATGTTATTCTTAATTTTATTACTTATGAAAAACCGGTTATTCTTTCTGACGGTAAACTCTCCATCGGAGAAGCATCTGCCTCCTTCGAAGGGGCTGATCTGCTTGCCATAGAAACTTTACCGATCACGGACGCACGCCTGAAAACGGCATGGGATCATGATCTGTACCGGATCCGGCTGAAGGGCAGCGATGCCGGCTTCCGGCTGACTATTCAATAAAGCCTGAAATTTCAGGCTTTTCTCACGGAATGTTTATTCTTGTACATTTCATCATCTGCCCGTTTTATGGTTTCTTCCAGAGTTTCCCCCGTCTTGCGAAAAGCTCCGCCGATTGCAAGACGGCAGTAAAACTCTGCTGTTACATCCGATAAATTTCCTTTTTCATCTCCACGCATGGTACTTACCAGTTCCTGTACTTTTTCTTCCGTACAATCTCTGATCAGCATTACAAATTCATCTCCACCGATACGGAATCCGCTTGCCTGCTCCGTGAGATATCTCCGGATAAATTCCGCTGCTTTCAGGATCACAGCATCGCCTTTTTCATGTCCGAAGGTATCATTCATGCGTTTCAAATTGTCAATGTCGAAATAAATTACACCGATGGTACTGTCATTCTGCAGTTCTTTTAACTGTTCTTTGTAGTGTCTCTTGTTGTAGAGCTGCGTCATGCTGTCATGATTGCTGTTCCAATCAGCAATAGCCAGCTGGGAACTGGACGCAATGATATCATGCTCCATTTTCTTCATGGATTCACACAGTCGTTCCAGTTCATCTCCGGTTCTGATGTTCATCCGGCTGATGGGAGATTCCTTACCATCCCGCAAAATGGCAATAGAATAGCTGGAAGCCGCCTTGGACATGGCATTAACGGTCGCAGTACATTGTGCTGCATAAACCAGATCATAAAGACTCCGAAAAGCACCGTAATCGATGTAACAATGATGGTAATATACCCTAAATAAGTCAATTGCTCCCTTCTGACATTTTCTGTGGAAATTCCTACGATAATATAAGCCACCGGAATATTGTATGAGGAATTCAGCGGAATGTAGTAATCGCTTCTTCCGTTATACTCTAACGGTTCTATTTTCTCACATGCGATCAACTCGTCTTTTATAGCATTCTGTACCTCATCATAGGGGCGGATATCTCCTAAAAATGCTCCGTTTTCTGTCAGATCTGTGTCATACACATAACATCCTCCACCATCCCTGAAATTGACCACGCTGATCTGCATTACATTTTCACTGGTGTTGCGATAGTCAATGAGTTTATTCCATACCTCGTAATAAGCCGTATTTCTCCGTCTGTTGTCCAGATAGCCCGTTACGCTGTCTCCATCTACCACCAGTCTGCAGGTATTCGCCACAGTCTGCGCCAGAGAATCTGTGTAATTCCGATTGACATTCATATAATTGACGTAGTTTACAAATATGAAGCTCACGTCCATAATGCATACGATGATAACAATAGCCAGAACGATTTTATACTTTAATGATTTTTTCATTCGTAATCCTCGGAAATCAATACTTTCTCTGATCTATATAGTCGGCTGCATTTTCATAGGTATAGATGTTTTCCTCAGTGTTATAGATCTTGTCCACCTCTCTGCCGGCTTCCAGTTCTTCTATGACCGTCTCCACAGTGGATGCCAGCAGCGGATTACACTCCACGGTGGCATGTAATTTCCCCGCCATCATATTTTCAAAGCTTTCGTGCAAAGCGTCAAAGGAGATCATAATGATGTCTCCCTCAGGCCCATAGCTCTTGCCGTTCCGGTCCAGTGCTTTCATGGCACCAAAGATCATGTTATCATTTTCCGAAATGATAACATCAATATCCTTTACCGTTCCTTTGCTGAGCAGATTTTCCATATAGGTCTGGCCTTCTCCCTGAGTGAAATTGGCACATCCCCTGTCTACGATAGTCCAGTTCGGATGTTCCTCCACTCCATGTAAAATACCGTTCGTTCTTCCGATGGCAGCGGTAGCTCCTTCAGTTCCTTCCAGCAGGACAATGTGGATTGTCTCGTTTTCCCGTCCCTGCTCTGTTAAATACTGATCCAGCCACGTTACAGCTTTCCGGCCTTCCTCTTCAAAATCCGAACCGATCCAGGACACGTATTCCGTTTCATCCACAGCGATTTTACGATCCGCTACGATGACCGGTATCCCAGCTTCCTTTGCGGCATGTATGGCATCCTCCCATCCGGTCTCCACGATGGGCTGCAGGATAATATAATCTACTTTCTGCTGGATCAGATCGTACATGGCTTTTACCTGGCGCTCCGAACTGGAATTGCCGTCGATATAGATCAGATCGTAGCCTCTTTCTTTGGTGAACGTATTCAGATAATCATTGGTATTGGCATCTCTCCAGTCAGACTCTTTTCCCGTCTGGATCATCCCCACCCGGATGAGACCGTCATTATACCCCGGTGCCGCACCACGGATCAGTTGCTGCGTTTTGTCGGCTCGTTCAGTCCCACATCCGATCAACCCCAGACAAAACATCAGCACACAAGTCACGGCAACTATTCTTTTTTCATGTAACCACCCCTGGTTCTTTATTTATCGTTATTTTTACCGTTATCTTCTCTTTTCCGAATCATGCCTCTTACTTTTTATAGTACCATCTTCCTGTATAGGGTGCAAGCCATCACCGGTGGTTCTCAAAATAATTTTACGCTTTTTTATCTTTTTAACAAGGTCTACCTATCGGATACTGATCATCAGCATCGTTATGCTGATCCTGTTCATCGGATCCAACATGTATCTGAGCCGGATCAATTCCCAGCAGCTGGAAGCTACCATGTATCTGAACCAGTATCGTCTGGGTTCCAAGACGCTGACCGCTGCCGTACAGTCTTACGCAGTCACCGGAGATAAGACCTATTACAACAATATGAAGGAATTACACGAGGACAAGAATTGTGACATTGCCTGGGAAAGTCTGCAGCAGGACGGTCTAACAGACAATGAATGGGAGGAGATAAATCATATCGCCGAGATTTCCGAGATCTTAAGAGCCTACCGAAGAATATGTCGATGGCTTCGTACACTTTTCCAACGGTTTTTATCACCATTTTGTACATTTTTCCAACATTGTAATTTAGTCATGGTTTCTATCATGCCGTTGTGATATGATGGAACAAGACAATATTCGACAATCTTCGACGAAAGAGGTGCCCCTATGACAATAACCTGGTTATGCCTGTTCTGGTTGTTTTTCTTCTATTCCTTTATTGGATGGTGTATTGAGGTATGTGCTGCTGCGGTGCAGCATCGGAAATTCGTTAACCGCGGATTCGTAGCGGGTCCCCTATGCCCGATCTACGGTTTTGGTGCCATATTGTTCGAGATTTTCCTGCCGGAACTAACGGAAGACCCGTTTTTCCTGTTCCTGGGTGGTTTTGTTCTGGCTTCCCTGCTGGAATATTCCACCGGCATGTTCTTCGAAAAGGTCTATAAGAAAAAGCTGTGGGATTACTCCCGCTTCCGCTATAATGTGGGCGGTTATATCTGCCTGCCGTTTTCCCTGCTGTGGGGTGCATTAAGCGTTGTGACCGTGATGTTTGCGGATCCGCTGCTGTGCGGGCTGTTTGACCGCATTCCGCATCTTCTCTCCGTAATACTTCTGATAGTCCTCGGAGGGCTGCTCCTGTTAGACACCATCGGTTCCGCCCTGTCAACGATAAGCTTACAGCTACAGGCGAAGCACCGGGCGGACTATGCATTAGAAAAACAGACCGCCCGGTTGGATCAGATCACCGAAGGATTAGGACAGACTTCCCGTTTCCTGGAAAATGCTTTGACCAGGCATATGCAGAAGCGTCTGCAGAAGTCCTATCCTTCCATCAGTCTGGATGCCCTGGTAAAAGCCAGAGCTGAACATAAAAAAGCCACTGTTTTCGCCGAGGGCTGTTGCTTTTATAAATTGTTTTCCCTCTTTTTCATCGGTGCCTTTTTAGGTGATATCACAGAGACGATCTTCTGCCGTATCACAGCCGGGGTCTGGATGAGCCGCAGCAGTGTGATCTACGGGCCTTTCAGTATTGTCTGGGGTTTGGGCTGTGCCTTCCTTACCCTGCTGCTCTACCGTTACCGCAACAAGAGCGACAGTACTATTTTTCTGGCAGGTACCCTGCTGGGCGGTGCTTACGAATATATCTGCAGTGTCTTCACGGAAATGGTCTTCGGCACGATTTTCTGGGACTACAGCGGATTTGCCTTTAACTTAGGCGGCCGTATCAACCTCTTGTACTGCTTCTTTTGGGGAATTGCCTCTGTGGTATGGCTGAAACTGATCTATCCGAAGCTTTCCGGCTATATTGAAAAGATTCCGAAAAGAACCGGCACAATTGTCTGCAATATTTTGATTGTATTTATGATTGTGAACATGTTGATCTCCGCACTGGCGCTGGCCAGATATACGGAGCGCAACGGTGCTTCCTATTCCGTGGAAACAACAGAGCTTAACGGACTGGAACAATTTTTAGATACGCATTATCCGGATGCACGGATGGAACGCATCTATCCCAATGCAAAAATGGTGAATTAAATGATTTTGTAAAGATAGGAGATCACCAGACTTATGCAGATCGATGACTTGACAGCAGGGTTATCCCTTATCTTTTTGATCAATCTTAATACCGAGCAGCTTCAATTTGAATCCAAAATTCTGGAGGTATATCCTCGCAGGCACACTTTGCTGGCGCAGGGTGTGTTTACTGATGATAAAATTATCTCTTTCCGTGGAAAAGGACTCGTCGTAGATCTCATTGTCACACTTCCGGAGGATAAACCGCAGCTGTTCAAAAAACGTTACTACCAATGTAGTTAAGCTTTCCGATGGAACACTGTGCTATACTGTCTCCTCCATCGCCGGAAGCAAAACCTATAACCGCCGGCAAAGCTACCGCTGCTATGTCGGCATCGAAACTGCTGTCCAATGCGGCCTAAACCGTGCCGCCCACGATGCCATCATCAAGGACATCAGCTACAACGGCTTTTCCGTGGTCAGCAAAGAAGATTTAAAACTGGAGGTCAATCAGACCGTCCATGCCGTCTTGAATGATCATATGGATGAAACCGCCGAAAACTTCAACTTCCATCTCTATGGACTGGTTGCACGGATACAGGAACTGGAAAACGGGCTGTTTCTCTACGGCTGCCGTCTCAACAATCCGGTTCCGGGACTGGAACAATATATTATAAAAAAGAACGGGCTGTCTTACGGAAAAGACAGTCATCCTGAGATTCTACGCAACTATTTCGTATAACGCAAAAAACCGCTGCCCCTTACGGGGCAACGGTTTTTTGTATTCAAAGGATTATCCCTCAATAGCGATGTATTTATTGGTCTCTACCGCAGGTTTTGCTTCCTTCTTAGGAACATTCAGAGTCAGGATACCATGTTTGAACTCGCCCTTGATATCCTCCTGAGTCAGGTTGTCACCAACATAGAAGCTACGCTGGCAAGCTCCGGCATAACGCTCCTTGCGGATGTATTTACCGGTCTTCTTCTCCTGCTCATCCTCATCCAGACCTTTGGCAGCCTCAATGGTCAGATAACCATCCTCCAGAGAAACCTTGATCTCATCTTTCTTGAAGCCGGGCAGATCAACGATCAACTCATAGTTGTCATCGGTCTCCTTGATATCGGTCTTCATTACATTATGTGCATGTCTGCCATACAGTTTCTTCTCTATCTGATTCTCTGCTCTGTTGTCAAAGAAAGGTACATCATCAAAAAAGTCATCAAATAAGTTCTCTCCAAAAATGCTAGGTAATAACATAAGTCATCTCTCCTTTTCTATTAAACATATGTCGGTGTCTTTCGATACCTCTTACCTTTTGTCCTCCGGCAACCGCCGGAGAATTTCGGAACCTGTCAGAGAATCTTCGATCAATCTCTTGATCTTTCTTCCTCTCCCTTGTTCTAGTTATACTATAACACGCATATATAAGTATGTCAATTAAGGAAAAATTATATAATTATAAATTAAAAATAAACTGCAAAAAAAGAACCAGAACACTGTGATCCACAGTACTCCGGTTCTTTTTTACAGGCAAAACCGCCAGTCTTACTTATTTGTTTTCTCTTACTTATCCTTTGCAGTAAAGAATACGAAGAATACATCTCCCTCAGTGTCATTGGAGAACTGCTCCAGATAAGAAATGGAATAATCCTTGGAATCTTCCGGTACTTCATATACCAGCAGACCGGTTTTCTCTTCGTTAACACCCAGATCATACTCTTCCGGCAGTTGTTCGTCACTTACAGTGTTACCATAGTAGGTGATAGGTGCAGCGTATGCGTCATCGTTATCATCATCGCCCCACTGGATCTGGAAATCGGTGTCATACATGGTAACGGTAGAACGATCGGTGTTCTTAACGGTTATTTCTGCTACTAACAGCTTATTTCCCTCGGAAGGGGTATATCCTTCATAGTCATTGCAGGTATATGCGCTGTTTACAGTGTAATCGAAGAAGTAAGTTCTCATTACATCTCCCATACGTCCTTCTGCATAGCCGTCATCATCTGCGGTTACCACACCACTCTTGCTGCTGGTATTGGATCCGGAACTTGCAATATTCTGAATTGCGCTGTCTACAGGACCACATCCTACCAGACTAAATGCCAGTACAGTTGCTACAATAATTCCAACAAATTTTTTCATTTTCTTTCTCCCTCTCATAACCCTTATTGTGCATGCAGTCATCTGCACGCGAAGCCAGTATAGCACACAAAATGGCAGAATGCAACGCTTTATTGCGCTACTTTGCGAATGTAAGCGCTTACTCACGGGTCAGACGCAGGATCACATCGCTGTGTTCCGGATATTTTTCCAATAGTTTTTTCCGTTCAAACAGTTCAAATTCTTCATATTTAAAACAGGGTGAAACCATACAGCCCACCAGACTGAAACCCTCTTCCTCCATGGCAGACCCGAAGATCATTCCCTTTGGAACCAGTACCTGCGGGACTTCTCCCTTTTCCAGGTCCAGCCCAAGTTTCGCCGCTGTGAGTTTTCCGGCCTCATCGATCATATAAATCGTCAACGCATTGCCGTCATGATAATACCATACCTCATCCGACTTCAGGCGATGAAAATGGGACACTTCCCCCTTTGCCAGCATAAAATAAATGCTGCTCCACAGGTTCCTCTCTTCTTTTTCCAGCAGGCATTCCTTGAAATAACCGCCCTCCACATGGGGCTCCATTTCCAGATGCTCTATATAATATTCCGCTGAATGCTTCATACTCTTATCCCTCCGGCTATTTTCTTTTCTACTAAATTAGTGTATACTATGCAGAGAAAAAGCGCAATTATTAACCTGAAAGATTGTGCGGAATGGAGAATATCATGGAAAAAATAGCAAGCTTCACCATTGACCATATCAAGCTTCAGCCCGGTGTCTATGTATCCCGCAAGGATCACATCGGTGCAGAGGTCATCACCACCTTCGATCTGCGTATGACCAGTCCCAACGAAGAGCCTGTGATGAATACCGCAGAAGTACACACCATCGAGCATCTGGGTGCAACTTTCCTGCGCAATCATCCGGAATACAAGGACAAGACCGTCTACTTCGGCCCCATGGGATGCCGTACCGGCTTCTATCTGCTGCTGGCCGGAGATCTCTCTTCTAAGGATATTGTTCCTCTGATGGTGGAAATGTTTGAATTCATCCGCGATTACAAGGGTGAGGTACCCGGTGCTTCTCCCAAAGACTGCGGCAACTATCTGGATATGAATCTGGGTATGGCCAACTATCTGGCAAAACGCTATCTGGATAATGTGCTGTACGGCATTGACGACAGCCGTCTGGTATATCCGGAGTGATTACAATTATTTAAGAAAGAACAGGAAACACACATGAAAAAAATCGGAATCATCGGTGCCATGGAGCTGGAAGTGGAAACTCTCAAGGCTCACATGACCACCACTAATATCACGACCAAAGCAAATATGGAATTTCACGAGGGTACCCTGAACGGTACTCCCGTAGTCATCGTCCGCAGCGGTGTCGGCAAAGTCAATGCCGCTCTCTGCGTACAGATTCTGGCAGACCTTTTTCAGGTCACTGCCATCATCAACACCGGTGTGGCAGGATCCCTGAATGCCGCTCTGGACATCGGAGATATTCTGATCTCCAAGGATGCCCTGCACCATGATGTAGATGCCACCATTTTCGGTTACAAGCCTGGGGAAGTTCCCCAGCTGGGATGCCGGGAATTCCTTGCAGATGAGCATCTTATCGAGGTTGCTGCCAGCACCTGTCAGGAGGTCAATCCGGACATTCACGTTCATACCGGGCGTGTAGTCAGCGGAGATCAGTTCATTTCCAGCAAAGAAGTCAAGGACCGCCTGATCAAAGAATTTCAGGGGGACTGTGCCGAGATGGAGGGTGCTTCCATTGCCCACGGTGCTTACCTGAACGGTATTCCCTTTGTCATCATCGTGCCATTTCCGACAAGGCGGATGACAGTGCCGAGATGGATTATCCTACCTTTGAAAAGGCCGCAGCGCTCCACTCCGCCAAGCTGGTAGAGGCTATGATGCCCCGGATCTGATCCGGGCGGCTGTCCTGTGGATCGAAAACAATGCCTGCTGCACAGACTTTGCAGGCAATAGAAAGGCATGCATATTAACATGAAAAAAGAAAAGAAATACATTGAATATATCTTAAAACAGGCCGAAGCCCTGCTGGCTATCGACAGCCCTTCCGGCTTCACGGAAAAAGTAACGGATTACCTCTGTGAAGAGTACAAGCGCCTCGGCTACAAACCGGTCAAGACCAAAAAGGGCGGCGTTCTCGTAGAGATCGGCGGTAAAGGCAACGCGGTTCTGACCATGGCCCATGTAGACACGCTGGGCGGCATGGTGGCAGAGATCAAGATCAACGGCCGTCTCCGTCTGACTAAGGTCGGCGGCTTAAACGCCAACAATATCGAGACCGAGAACTGCCGTATCTATACGCTGGACGGCAAAGTATACGAAGGCACCGTACAGCTGACGGATGCTTCCATCCATGTCAACGGCGATTACCAGAAGTCCGAGCGTACCTTCGATTCCGTAGAAGTCCTGTTGGATGAAAAGGTATCTTCCAAGGAAGATGTCAAGGCACTGGGTATTGAGAACGGTTCCTTCGTCTGCATGGATCCCCGCACTCGCATCACGGAGTCCGGTTACATCAAGAGCCGTTTCCTGGATGACAAGCTCAGCACCGCAATTCTATTAGGATTTGCAAAATATGTAAAAGATGAGGATCTGAAGCTGTCCCGCAAAGTCTACCAGCATATCACCGTCTTCGAGGAGGTCGGCCATGGTGCCTGTGCTTCCGCTCCGGAAGATGTGGAGGAACTGCTGTCCGTAGATATGGGCTGCGTCGGAGAGGGTCTGGAATGCACGGATCGTCAGGTATCCATCTGCGTCAAGGACGGCCACGGGCCTTATCATTATGATGTAGTCAAAGCCCTGATTCAGGCAGCGAAGGACAATCATATCGACTACGCCGCAGATGTTTACCCCTACTACGGCTCCGATGCTGATGCCGCATTAAGCGCCGGTATTGATGCCAGACACGGACTCATCGGCCCCGGTGTCTACGCTTCCCACGGCTACGAGCGTTCCCACAAGGATGCAGTTGCCGCAACGCTGGAATTGTTGAAGGCTTATCTGGCATAGCAGAGAAATAGAATGCACACAAAAAGCAGTCCGAAGACCGACAGATTTTCTGCCGTCTACGGGCTGCTTTTATATTATGTTCTACTATTGATCTACTTATTTGGCTTCTTCCGCTTCCGTATCTTTTTTCTTATTGAATACGAACAGCTTACTGAATACATAGTTGCCGATAATGACCAGAACTGCGGAGATCAGGGTTGCCACCAGCAGATTTACACCGATTGCGGTCAGTACCTGCATCACTACCATATCCAGAATCAGCGTGGATACTCTGGAAAGTACGAATTTCGGTGCTTCGGACAGCATCGGAGCATTGCTCTTGAATACAAACTTACGGTTGGTAAAATATGCGAAAATGACACCCGCCGTCCAGTTGATAACACTTAATACAACATTCTGAAAGGGTGTGGGATACATTGTGTTGTCAAATAACAGGAAGTTTGCCAGGAATTTTGCTGCCCAGGATACGACCGTGGTCAGTCCGCCTACGATCAGGTATGCAATGATCTCTTCATACTTGATCCAAAGTGCCTTTATTTTTTCTACCATATTGTTCCTCATTTCTCTGTGTTAAGGTTAACAAAACTATTCAGAACCCACATTCGCAAAATCGCCTCTGCGTGGCTTTCTTTTTGCTCATGTGGTTACTTCGCCCTATAAATAGTTAACTACAAATAACAAATATACACAAATATCCCCTTAAATGCAAGCATTCCAAAGACATTTGTGTATATCTTAATCACTGTTTATGAAATTCTATACCACCGTATGGCTTATAAATTTACCACGTTACGATTCTCACCACGCATAAATGCCTTAATGTTCTCGTAGACGCCCTGTACGCAACGGGTACGTGCCTCCACGCTGGCCCATGCCAGGTGCGGTGTGATGATCAGCTTGTTACTGTCTTTTAACTGGCTTAAAGGATTAGATAACTCCAAAGGCTCCTTTTCCAGGACATCCAGACCTGCTGCCTGAATCTCTCCGGCCACCAGTGCTTCATAGAGATCAGCGTTATTTACCACGGGGCCTCTTGCCACATTGATGAGGATTGCTGTCTTTTTCATCTTACGAAGGGCTTCCTTATCAATGAAATTACGGGATAAGTCACTTAACGGACAATGCAGGGACAGGAAATCGCTCTCTTTTAACAGGGTATCCTTGTCCACCTGCGGATAATCTGTACAGGTGCTCTTGCCCGTGATGGAATAAAAGATTACCTTACAGCCGAAAGCGGTAGCGATCGCTGCGGCTCTCCTGCCGATATTCCCCATTCCTACAATGCCCCATGTCTTACCTTCTAATTCATAAAAAGGTCTGTCAAAATTAGAAAAACGATCCTGTGCACTGTAAGCGCCGGATTTTACATATTCATCATAGTAGGGCAGCTTCTGGCTCAATGCCAGCGCCAGAGTAAACGTATGCTGTGCCACCATGGCTGTGGAATAGTCCACCACATTTGCCACCTTGATGCCTCTGGACTTGCAATATGCCAGATCACAGTTGTCGTATCCGGTGGCAAGCTCACAGATCAGCTTCACATTGGGGCAATCCTTCAGGGATTCCTCTTTCATGGGAGCCTTGTTGCAGACAATGACATCCGCATCGCCCACACGCTCTGCCACTTCCTGTGCAGTAACGGTATTCGGGTAACTGGTCACTTCTCCCAATTCATTAAAGCAGTCCACCGGCACATCCGTGCCGGCGCTGTTTCTCTCCAGTAAAACAATCTTCATTTTAACTACCATTCCAATCTGTCGTAACTATGGAACCCCTTCGCAAAACCGCTCTTTCAGTGGTTTTCGGAATAGTTCAGAATAATTACAATCTCTTCAGCAGTTCTTCTCTCTGTGCCTCGTAACCGGGCTTGCCAAGCAGAGCGAACATGTTCTTCTTGTAGCTCTCTACACCGGGCTGGTTGAAAGGATTTACACCCAGCAGGTATCCGCTGACGCCACATGCGAACTCGAAGAAATAGAACAGCTCGCCAAGATAGAACTCATTTACCTCGGGAACGGTTACCATGAAGTTGGGAACCTGACCGTCGGTATGTGCCAGAATAGTTCCATTCATAGCACTCTTATTGACGAAATCAACGGTCTTGCCTGCCAGATAGTTCAGACCATCCAGATCTACCGGCTCCTCACCGATCGTAAGCTCCTCTCTCGGAGTGTCGATATTGATCACGGTCTCGAACATTACACGGGAACCGTCCTGAATGAACTGACCCATGGAATGCAGATCGGTGGTCAGATCCACACTTGCGGGGAACAGACCCTTGTTGTCCTTTACCTTCGCTCTCACCGAACAGCTGCTTCCACCACTCACTTACATAATGAACAGCGGGCTCATAGTTCGCCAGGATCTCAACACTCTTGCCCTTGCGCAGTAAAATGTTACGCAGAGCCGCATACTGTAAAGCATCGTTCTCTTCGAAATCATTCTCCAGGGCACGCTTTCTTCCGCTGGCTGCACCTTCCATCAGCTTGTCGATATCAGCACCGCTGACAGCGATAGGCAACAGGCCTACAGCGGTCAGTACGGAGAAACGTCCTCCTACATCATCGGGTACTACGAAGGTCTCATAACCTTCCTCATCAGACAGATGCTTTAAGCTTCCCTTAGCCTTGTCGGTGGTAGCATAGATTCTCTCTGCCGCACCCTTCTTGCCGTATTTTGCTTCCAGCTTCTCCTTGAAGACACGGAAAGCGATAGCGGGCTCTGTAGTAGTACCGGATTTGGAGATCATGTTGATGGAGAAATCTCTGTCACCTACGACATCCATCAGATGCTTCAGATAAGTGGAGCTGATGGAGTTACCGCAGAAGTAGATCTCCGGAGTCTTACGTACACTCTTATCCAGTACATTGTAGAAGCTGTGGCTTAAGAATTCGATCGCTGCTCTGGCTCCCAGATAAGAACCACCGATACCGATGACTAACAGTACGTCGGAATCGCTCTGGATCTTCTTCGCTGCTGCCTTAATGCGGGCGAACTCTTCCTTATCGTAATCTACGGGAAGATCGATCCATCCCAGGAAATCATTGCCTGCGCCGGTCTTGGATACCAGGGTCTCCTTCGCATCCAGGGTAAGCTTCTTCATGTAACCGATCTCTTCTTCAGAAATAAAAGAGCCGGCCTTGGAATAATCAAATGTAACTTGTCTGCTCATAATGCTCCTCCTTATATCTTGCAGATATATCACGCATTCTTGCGTTACTTACTTAAAAAATCCGTTTTTATTTTAACAAAGTTACATCTCATTTTCAAGACATATCTATAGATCCGGGGAATGTTTTCTGAATTCTTTCGGACGTCTGGCATTTTCCGCTATACTGTAAGTAATTCCTGAAGCAATGCCTGTAATTCTTCCTCCGTGACTCTGGCGGGGTCCTCCGGTCTCTGCGGCAGCACTTTTTCTCCCGGCTTTTCATGTGCGGCATTTTCTACGGAAAATACTTCTCTGTCCAGACGATCTGCCGTCTCCTCCGGCTGCACCGCTCTGCTGCGGATCGGCATCAGTTCCACCGTCCGTCTGCCGGAAGTACGCTGCCTTCTTCCCGCCTTTCCGCCGGTTGCGATCTCCTCCACCAGACTTCCCGGGCCGTAGAGTCTCTCATAATCCTGCTCCGTAACGGGGATCCGGCCCGACAGATGATTTTCCAGATAATCAATGAGGTTCGTCTTTAATATTCTGCGTTTTCCCTTGATATCCACCATGGCTGACAAGGAAAAATAAAGATACATTCCTAAGAAGCTTACTATATAAAAAGGCAGGATTTCCCCAGCATCCTTCCGCCCATGATCCCCTTACAGATCCCGACACCGGCAAACACAATGGAAAACAGCATGCACTGGCCGGACAAATGATACCAGGCATCAAAGGATAGGTGTCCAAACGCCAGCCGGTTGAGGAACTTGTCCACAAACACCGGAATGTTTGATACTCCACCATTTAACTGGTAACAATTTGCAAATTTTACTTTACACTGTTTCAACAGGCGGTTATTCGTCGTTGCCATATTATCTGTCTCTTTTATCATCGTATGGTAAAATCCTGCCAGAAGCAGACGCACCAGAATACTAAGTCCCAGAAATACCAGAATTCCGGTTGTGATCACTTTTTCTTCTTTGAAAATCGTAAACATAACCTGCGCTCCTTTCTATCGCTTCCTTAGAGTATAACGTATTAGAGGCTTGTTTTGTACGTTTTTTCATCGTCATTCTTCTACGTTGCCGAACAGAAAAAGTATTTCTTTTACATTTTTCGTGAAAGAAAACCTTGTACATATTGTTGTATAAATGCCGAAAATCTGCTATAATCACTCCTTAGAAATTCAGTTTGAAAAGGATGGTTTTACATATGATATACAAGACAAAAGGTACCTGTTCCACTTCGATCGATGTAGAATTAAAGGATGGTGTTATTGATTCCGTAAAATTCACCGGTGGATGCAACGGTAATCTGCAGGGAATCAGTGCTCTGGTAAAAGGAATGAAGCCGGAAGAAGCAATCAGCCGTCTCAAGGGGATCCGCTGCGGTTTCAAGCCTACCTCCTGTCCTGACCAGCTGGCTCATGCCCTGGAAGAAATGATCGCACAGTAATCTCACCGACAAGAAGGATTTTATTATGAAAAAAATCGTATTGACCGGCGGCGGAACTGCCGGACATGTAACCCCCAATATTGCTTTATTACCGGCGCTGCAGGCGGCCGGCTATGAAATTGCCTATGTGGGATCTTATGAAGGCATTGAGAAAAAGCTGATTGCGGATTTCAACATTCCCTACACAGGCATTTCTACGGGCAAATTCCGCAGATACCTGGATCCGAAGAACTTCTCCGATCCGTTCCGTGTCATGAAGGGATTTGTGGAAGCGAGAAATTACCTGAAAAATTACCAGCCGGATGTAGTCTTCTCCAAGGGGGGCTTCGTAAGCGTCCCGGTCGTCCGCGCTGCAGCTTCCTTACATATTCCCTGTATCATCCACGAATCGGATATGACACCGGGACTGGCCAATAAGCTGTGCATTCCCGTGGCAGAAAAGGTATGCTGCAATTTCCCGGAGACTATGAAAAATATCCCTGCCGACAAGGCTGTCCTGACCGGTTCTCCCATTCGTGCGGAGCTGGCACAGGGCAGCCGGCTGGCCGGACTGAACATGTGCGGCTTTACTGCCAATAAACCTGTCATCATGGTCATTGGCGGAAGTCTGGGTGCAGCTAACGTGAACAAGGCTGTCCGCGATGCATTGCCGAAGCTTCTGGAGGATTTTCAGGTAGTCCATCTCTGCGGCAAGGACAAGATCGACAACCTGCTGTTAAATACCCCCGGATATAAACAGTTCGAATATATCAAATCGGAATTAAAGGACATTTTCGCCATGGCAGACGTGGTGATTTCCCGTGCCGGAGCCAATGCCATCTGCGAACTTCTGGCGCTGAAGAAGCCCAATATCCTGATTCCCCTGCCTGCTGCCAGCAGCCGCGGAGACCAACTGTTGAATGCTGCTTCCTTCGAGGCGCAGGGCTATTCCATTGTGCTGAACGAGGATGATATTACGACGAATCTGCTGGTGGATAAAGTACACGAGCTTTACTTCAACCGCCAGAAATACGTAGAAGCCATGAGCCGCAGCCACCAGATGGATGCGGTCAACACGATCATGTCGCTGATCAATGAAGCAGCAAACAAGAGTCATACGCAATAATATCATGTATTACCATGTATGGATTGAGGGGAATTATTTTGAAAGGATTATTGGAAATCTGCTGCGGCAGCTTCGAAGATGTGAAAACCGCCTGGCAAAATGGTGCAGACCGGGTAGAGCTTAACAGCGCACTGTATCTGGGTGGTCTCACACCTTCTACGGCCAATCTGATCTGCGCAAAAGAGCAGTGCAGCATCCCTATTGTAACAATGGTCCGCCCAAGAGGAGGCGGCTTCTGCTATTCCCAGGATGAATATGAGACCATGCTCTTAGATGCCCGCATACTTTTAGAGCACGGAGCTGACGGTATTGCTTTCGGCTTCCTGACAGCGGATCATGCCATCCATAGGAACCGGACACAGGAAATGATCGACCTCATCCATAGCGCCGGAAAAGAAGCAGTATTTCACCGGGCGTTTGATTGTGTTGCACAACAGGAACGTGCGGTGGAGGCATTGATCTCCCTTGGTGCGGACCGGATCCTCACCAGCGGTGGTGCACCTGATGTATGGTCGGGCAGAACGCAATTGCAAAAGCTGCAAAGCCAGTATGGTAAGGATATCTCATTTTTAGCGGGAAGCGGCGTGAATTCACAAAACGTAAAAGCGCTGATGGAATATACGAGGATAGAACAGGTTCATACATCCTGCAGAAGCTGGCAGCCGGATGTGACTGCCTCCCTGCAGGACGTGGACTTCTCTTATGATATAAGCCGCAAGAATACATATGAAGCAGTAGATGCCGGAAAAGTGAAGGAAATGCGGGCAGCAATGCCTATATTGTAATCAGCCCGTGTTCTAAACAAAAATCGTAGACCCCATCTTCTTCCACCGATCTGCACGTACAGGTGGCGTGGGCTTTGATCTCATCCTTCGCATTCCCCATGGCCACACCGGTGCCGACTGCTTCCAGCATCTCGATATCATTGAAGCCATCTCCAAAAGCGATGGCTTCTTCCTTCGTAAAGCCAAAATGCTGAAGTACCGCGCGCACAGCGTTTCCCTTCCCACATTCCAGGGGAATGATATCAGCCGCTCTATCCCACCATGCTGTGATCTGTGTATGGTGCGTACCAGCCAGAATCCGCTCATACTCTTCTTCCCTGCAGGAACACATCATCTGATAGATATCCTCACGAACCCGTTCATCGAATTGTTTATCGATTTTCAGTATCTCATTACCGAATCTGAAATACTGCTCCAGATCCGGATCTGTACCGTTGGTGATGATAAAATGTTCGTTACTTATCGCTACCGCCCTATGCATGCCTTTCAGATTCTGAAGGATCTGAAGCTTGTCCATCCGATCAAGCGGGCACTTAAAAATAATCTCGTCTCCTACTGTTACATAAGAACCGTTAAAGGTCAGAAGAGCATCGAAATCAATTCCCGGAAAACGCGGCGCCGACAGATATCCTCTTCCGGTCGCCATACACAGCTTCACCCCATTCCGACGAAGAGAAATTAATGCATGCAGCGTCCGCTCACTTAATTCTTTATGGCCCATCTTCAGAAGTGTTCCATCGACATCAAAAAATGCAATTTTAATCATGCTTGCCACCTCCGTCCGGCTCACAGGATATATTCCATCTGCCGTTCTTTTGTCTTCATTCCCATCTTTTCATAAAAGTGCTCTGCCGAAGTGTTGCCTGCCCAGACGTTCAGGGTTACTTCATAGCAGCCCAGTTCTTTTGCCTGCTGTTTCACATATTCAAACAGGCTTTCCCCCGATATGCTGCCCCCGTGTCTGCTTGTCAACGCAAAGGTCATCGATAAACAATGATTTAAAGGGCACCATATTAGTGGAAAAGGGCTGCTCCCTGAGTTGGCAGAATGCATAGCCCATGCACAGATCGTCCTCGTCTACGGCAACATAGATAGGGTGATCCTCCTGTTGCAATAGCTCTGTCAGCTCGCAGGGGGTGTATTTCGTAGTACCCGGTATAAAAATATCCGGTCGGATCTCTGCATGTATCTGTAATACCTGCCCCAACAGTGCAAGAATTCTTGGAATGTCCTTTTTCTCTGCCTTGCGAATCTTCATTTCTATTTCGCTCCTTTATTCGACAAATCCCGTTTTATTACTTCTCCCAGTGTTATAACCCTTCCATGTCTAGATCCACGATTAACTTTCCAATTTTCCGTTCTTTTAAAAGATAGCACATATAGATAGGAAGATATACCACGGCTCCCTCCTGTTCCATATTTGCTACCGATAAAACATATGCTTTCTCAATATGATAATCAGAAATTTTCATAAAGTTATCCAAGGATTTGTGTGCCTTGTAAGCTTTCCCGGATTTCACCTCAATGGGAACCACTTTCCCATCCATTTCGACCAAAACATCCAGTTCCCCTATATCTTTCTTTTTACAGAAATAAGGTTCCAAACCATTGGCCGTTAATTGCTGTGCCACAGCATTTTCAAAGTGAGCACCGTTATTTACTTCGCTGTTTTTATTGATCAGTTCCAGTTTGGTTTCCGCCGGATATGCACTGGTAAGCAAACCGGTGTCATTGGAAAAAAGTCGGAACACATTACTGCTCTTGCTCGCTTTGAGAGGAATAACAGGAGCTTCCACGTTATACACCGGTAACGCAACTCCGGCATCTTTCAGCCATAAAAAGCTGTTTTCATATCTGTCAAACTTTAACTCTTTATTCAGCATTGTAAATACAAATTTTTTATTCTGTTTATTCAATTCTGCCGGAATGATATCATAAATAGATATCAATTTCAGTTTTTTATCTTCACTCTCATATTGAGAGAAATCCTCTTTATATAGCGCAACGATATCCCGTTGTACCTTATCCACTTCCCGGATATCTTTTGTAGCAATATAGATTTTTACCGCATCCGGCATGCCTCCGACAATTAGATAGATAAAAAACAGCGACAATAGCTTCTGATGTATGAATTCATCCACGGGCTGACATGTTTCAAATTTCGCTTTCAACATTTCCAAAGTTGTTTTTGACACATTATTTGCTATCATGAATTCTTCAAAATCCATCGGATACATTGTCAAAACAGTTAAATATCCAACCGGAACCGACGTTATTCCCTTAAGCTCTACTCCTAATAAGGATCCGCTCATTACATATTTGAAGCTGCCTTCTTCTACAAGGAATTTTATTTTTGTCACTATTTCCGGACATTTCTGTATCTCATCAAAAAAGACGACCGTTTCCTGCGGCTTACAATCCTCCGGCATAATCATTTTTAATTTCACCAGAAACTCATTCGCACTCATTTTTACATTGAGATAATCCACCAAATCCGGCTGATCTATAAAATTAACTTCAAACTTACGATATCCGCTTTTGGCAATTTCCTCTCTTATCAGCCAGGTCTTTCCAATCTGTCTGGCGCCTGTTACCAATAATGCTTTATCCGATCTTTTCAACCATTCTTCTATGATAATAGAGTCTTTTCTATACATAAATTCCCTTCTCCCTTTTTAACAGTATCTCTTTTGCCCCGTTTTTTCAATATGATTTGTAATATTTTGCCCCGTTTTATTCAATTTACCATTCCAAAGGTATTTTTTTCTTTCTCGTAAGACCTCTCAATCTTAGCCCCTCACAGATCCGTACGTGCGGCTTTCCCGCATACGGCTCCTCATAGTAACATTCGCTTCAATATAAACAATAGTACGTTTTAGGTTTTGCTAATGGGTAATACTTGAGCATTTCCACAAATCCATTCCATGTGTATGCCCGTCTACAACCTCTCCGATTCATGGCTTTGAATAGAAACTGTTGTACTCTATGCAGGAATGTTGTTATCTTCCGAAAATTCCATGTAACACCATAATATCGATAGTGTCCAATTAGCTTTGCGTTCAACTCTTTAATTATTTCTCGCATTGGTCGATTTCGATTATCGTAAATCCAGTTCTTGTATGCTCTAACCTTTAGCTCTAACTTCTTTCTTGAAGTCTGTACCTTTGGCACGAAACCTCCCTTTCGAGTTTTGCTACAGTAGAAGGTAAATCCCAGAAAATCAAATGTTTCAGGCTTACATTCTCCTCTTGCTCTACGATTCTGCTCTGCAAATCTCCCAAATTCAATCAGTCTGCTTTTACTACTTTCCAGCTCCAGTCCAAACTTTTCCATTCGTTCCTTTAACTCTTTATAGTATCTTTCAGCTTCTGACTTATATTGAAATCCTGCAACAAAATCATCCGCAAAGTTGACGAGCAAACACTCTCCCTGCATTTCCCTTTGCACCACCAGCTTAAACCACAGCGTCAGCACATGATGCATGTATATATTTTGCAAGCATCGGACTCATTACTGAGCCTTGTGCCGAACCTTCCTCTGTTGGCTCGAATTTTCCTTGCTCCATTATTCCTGCTTTAAGGTATTTACGTATTAGCCACAATAAGTTCTTATCCTGTATATTCCATTCAAGGAACTTCATCATCCAATCATGGTCGATATGGTCAAAGAAACCTTTGATATCGGCATCTACGATATAGCTGATTTTTCCATAGCTTATCCGTTGGTATACTTCTTTTTATTGCTTCGTGACACCCCTATTCGGTCTGAATCCATACATGCAGTTTAGGAATCTCGGTTCATAAATAGCTCCCAGTATTTTCTTCACTGCCATTTGTACAATCTTATCTTCATAGGAAGCAATCCCTAATGGTCGTTTCTTTCCATTTCCTTTAGGTATATATACCCTCAGTGACGGAAGTGGCTTAAAGGATTTGTTTTTCAACCTCTGTACCAGTTCCTTGATATTTCTATCAAGGTTCTTCCCATACTCATCCTTAGTTACCTTGTCAATTCCGACTGCTTTGTTCCCATCTAATTCCTTATGGCATTGCTTTAGCATATCTTCATTTATCAAATGGTACACTGATGTAAATATAGGATGTTTTGATGTTGCCGATATCTCAGCTATTCTTACTAATTTCGTTTCCATTATTTCCTCCGTCCCTGAGTACGGATAATGTGTCCTCAGTAAGACCTTTACTATGCAATCCCCTTCCCTCCATCGGCATTGCCCGATTTCTATAGTACTATGGGATTGTCCGACCACCTACCATTCATTTGAAATCCTCCCTTTTCAGTTGCAACTTCATACTCTTCTTCGAGAAATGGCAGGTTCTCCCCAGTTGATGTGTATTCATAATGTAAAACATGATTGGTTCTCTGACTCCGCAGTGCCACATAACACTCGCCATATCGCATTACATGATATTGTCTTCCGCACCAGTTAAGACGTCGACCGACTGAAGTTAACGTTTCGAAGCTCAATCACTATTCAACCCTGCTTTCTTGCTGTCTACGCTTGTCAGGTGCCGTTACCGGCATCATCCCAAGACTCGCTATTATCTGGTTGGCTAAACCTTGGATAAACCGGAATCCCACCGGCTTGACCACACACCCTTAGCTGGGCGCACAAAGCAATACGCCAGCCACTTTCATTAATTCATTGTTTGTATACTCTGTATCCGGAAGAATCCCATACTTGTAATAAGAATAACTAACATGGTCTGTGGTATATGCAACTATGGAATCTCCTACATTATATTCCGAATATACAAATCCCGGTACTTGCATTCGCTTGTGATAATCATTCACTTTTCCATTGTTGTAGTAGAAGAAATAATTCTGAGATATCGTATCAGCCGAGGCATCTTCAGCCCTTTTACCTGTAATCACAATATCCTCCATATAGTAATCTTCTCCCAGTACCATCTCTTCCATTTGTGTATTAAATGCTTTAGATGTCAAAAGTATATTTATCCAGACTGTAATGAAAACTATACTTAAAATAATGCAACAAATCCACAACAAAATTTTCTTTTGATTTCCAGTTAATATTTCTTTTGATCTTTTATTACTCATTCCATAATACCTCTAAAAAGTGTGCTCAACCAATTTATTACTCATTCCATAATACCTCTAAAGTGCAAATTCCCTTGTGTTATTGCAGTTCCTCCTGTTGGAAATGCCTTGGAAGAGATGCTGATTGTACCGGGCCACATGATTCCTACAGAAAACCCACATACAATACATCCAGCAAGTCCAATGATCGGATTTTCTGAAAATGACGCTAATAAATAACATACAAAACATAAGATACCGGAACCAATCATAAATCTGTTTAGTTTCATTTTATCACCGGCTTTTCCAAACAACACTCGTGAAATTCCCATCGTCACAGCAAACATACAAGGTCCGGCAATATCTCCCACTGCCTTTGAAAAGCCTAGGGCTGATTCTGCGTACGCAGATGCCCATTGTGCCATTGCAAGCTCCGATGCCCCGGAACAGACCATCATCACAATGGCAATCAGGAACATGGGATTTGAAAATAATTTTCTGATTCCCATTCCCTGTCCTTCCTCTACTAATGATTCAATCGGACAAGTTGCAAAATTAATAATATTGATAGCAGGAATTAATGCAAAAATAACAGCAAGCCATTTCCAGCTGCCAATTCCAAATAGCAGAAAGAAAACGGTCGAAACAAGTATAGTTCCAACTGCTCCCCAACAGTAAAAGGAATGCAGAAGGCTCATAGTAGCCTCCTTGTTCTCAAACGGACATGCTTCCACAATAGGACTTCCTAAAACCTCGATTAAGCCACTTCCAATCGCATACAAAATGACACTTATAATAATACCAATAAACGGAGATGGAATTATTTCCGGTAAAAATGCCAAACCTACAAGGCCTGCAGCCGAACATACTTCAGAAGCAACAATGCATACTCTATATCCAATTTTGTCCACGTACTTGGCACAAAACAAATCTACCAAAAGCTGTGTAAAGAAAAAGGATGTTGATATCATAGCAATGTTTCCAAGTGAAATATTGTAATCTGTATGAAATTTCAGAAATAGTAAAGGTGCAAAATTCGCAGCAACTGCCTGCGTAATAAATCCCAAATAACACGCCAATTTTGTCTTTTTATAATTCTTCATCATTTTTCCTAAACTCTCTTTGTTGTTATTCTTAGATAATGCTCATCTCCACACCAAACATTTCCCTCATAGAACGTGCCTACGTATCTTGGTTCACAATTCACTATAAATGACTTTTCAATAAGCATTAACATAAATTCATTTACCTGTTCCTCATTATCTAAAATGATAGAAATACATTCTTTTTCATCACATAAACCAAATTCAACCTGTGCAAACATTTATCTTCTCCTTACGGCTAAATAGAACTATATAGCAATTTTGTTTATTTTTCACTATATAATATCGCAATTATGCTGTATAATATCGTAAAACAGATTGTTCAGGAGGGGACTGCCATGTCGCAGAAAGAAAAGAAAAAGCTTGTAAGTATAAAAACCGATGATACACTGATGGAAACTGCTTTACATGGGACTCATCTTTTTCCATACAAACTCTATGATGATAACATAACCGATTATGATTTTAACTGTATTGACTGGCATTGGCATACCGAATTTGAATTTGTATATATCGAATCCGGTATAGTTCACTTTAATGTAGGAGAAGATAATTTTGACATGTCCGAGGGACAGGGAATATTTATTAATTCCAAAGTTGTTCATAAAATGCATTCCGAAAATGACGCTGTAATTCCAAATTTTCTCTTTCTTCCGTCTCTGATTGCTCCGAAAGAAAGTTTAATCTATCAGAAATTTGTGTTACCCTTTCTGAACTCATCTTTGGGTTATTACATTTTTTCTTCTTCACAGGAATGGCAGAAAGAAATTTTGTCTGAAATGCAAAAGCTTATACAGTTTAGCAGAGGTGAAATAAATGAACTACAAATATCTGTTCAATTACAAAAGATATGGGCACTCATAACTTCAAATGTTATTTGTTACCCAGAAACTCAAAATGTGAATTCTTCCTCACTTGCACGGTTACAAATGATGATGCAGTTTATACATTCGAATTACCCTGAAAGCATTTCTCTTTTGGATATTGCCAAAGTTGGGGAAGTGAGTATCAGTACTGCCTTGAATTTGTTTCGTAATGTACTGAATACATCTCCTGTCAACTATCTGATATGCTACAGGTTAAGGAAGGCAGCATTACTTCTTACCAATACAGAAAAAAAAGTAAGTGCCATTTCAATAGAAACTGGATTCAGTAATACAGATTATTTCTGTAAAACATTTAAGAGAATGTATTCCTTAACTCCTACAGAGTATAGAAACGTAAAGAAATGAATTATCCGACAAAAAAAGGGCGACTTATCTCGCCCCTTTATCTCTGCTATGGTAATTCCTTTGTGTATGCTGCTGATCAGCTTCTCTTTCACTTCCACACATTAAGGCATACCTACACCACCAATCTTCTGTCAAACGGAGCACAGCCAAAGGATGTCCAAGAGTTGTTGGGACATTCCGATGTTAGTACCACAATGAATGTTTACGCTCACGCAACGAGGGAAGCAAAGCGAAATTTCGCAAGACTTCTGGATAAGGTTGCAGGGCAATAAACAAAGGATTGAGATTTCACCTGTTTTATTAAGGAATTTAATAATTGTTATATTTTGTTATCAAATTTCTCACAAACTATTGAAAACACTATGTTTGTGGCAGGTGAGTTTTCCCTTATATGTTCCCTTGTGTTATATCATTCCACCAGTGTTTACGGACTCTGGTAAGGGAAAAAGCAAGGGCATAAGATGTCCGGTGGACATCTGCTCTGTGCCGACCGAAGCGGCAGCGGAGACCAACAAATCATATAACACAGTATAACATAAAATGAAACTGACATTCAATAAGCTTAAGACCGAATTTCATCAAATATGAATTTCGGTCTTTTTACTCAGTTTATATATAAATACTTTTTAAAATTTTCCGTTCTGGTGCTACCATGGCTTATTAGGATTTCCATTTACTTCCAGTTCCAAAGCGTCAGCAATTGTTCGCGGATCGGTGCATAATGTTCCCCAATAAGTCCGAAATCCATCTCCTTATAAGTCCACACAGCACAGCCGATACCGAACTGTCGGAATACGGTATCCACATCCGTGAACCAGCGCAGAGTATCTTCTACAGGAGCCTGATCAATAACACCGAATTCTCCACAGTACAAAGTTACTCCGGCATCTTTCGCAGCAGTAACCGCCTCCATTACCATTTCCGTGATAAATTCTGTTCCCATAGTCTGTGACTGTGCCTTACAGACCACTTCTCCCTGATATCCGATGGGCAGTGACTTTGTACGATAATAGTCCATTGCTTCCGGATAATAGATATCTTCGGTCTGGCTTATGGTCGGTACCCAGTGTGCTTTCTGATGGGTAAACAGCAACGGCTCATAGAAATGGAACGTGAACAATATATTTTCATCCTTGGGCTTCTCTAACAGCTTCAATGTCTTCACACTGTTCCATTGAATTCCGCCGTATATAATAATGGTGTCTCTGGCTATTCGGCGAATAGCGTCCACCGTTTCCGCAATGAGCAGATTCCACGCTTCCGCATTTTCCTGCTCTACCACTTCATTCAGCAGTTCAAACGCAACATGAGTCTCGTTCGCATAATGCTCTGCAATCTTGATCCACAGATCTACAAAACGCTTCTGCACCATTTTATTTGTAAACAGAATATTCTTTTTCTGATCCCCGGCATTATTAAAATCATAGCCATACGCTTTATGCAGATCCAGTACAATATTCAATTCCTGCCGCTTACACCATTCCACCGCTCTGGTCACATAAGCAAAGCCCTCTTCTCTGGTTCTGCCATATTCATCTTCCAGTACTTCATAATCAATTGCCAGACGTACATGGTCAAATCCCATGGAAGCAATCTTACGAATGTCTTCCTCCTGAATAAATGCATCATAATGTTCTGTGTTATGCACACACTGAGATAAATAGCCACCTAAATTGATACCTCTCTCTAATTTCATGCTCTTGTCCTCCTGATCCTTTGCAACGGAAAAGTTATAATCCTGCAGTTCTTCTTTTTCTCTATCATATAATTTGAAACAAATTTCATATATCGTTTCTATATTATTTTTGATCGTTTTTATGCTATATTATTTATAGCATCAGCGTGCCACTATCTTCACTCCACAAGAGAAAGAATCGCATAGCGGTTTTGAAAACACTGTAATAATTTCAGAAAGGTGTCCATATGAACATTACTCAGGAACTTCTCTATCAACAATATGTCCGCAGAGAATTAGAGACTTATCGCGCCCCTTATGATCCGGAGCTGGAATTCTACAGCTATGTCAGGCAGGGAAATACTGAAAAAGTAAAAGAATTATGCCGTGAGTCTTTTCAGGAAAAGAAAGGCCTGGGTATCCTCTCGGATTCTCCTCTGCAAAATCTGAAATACCACTTTGCCATCACCGCTGCTATACTGGCAAGATACTGCATCGAAGGAGGTATGCAAGTCACAGAGGCTTATGATCTCAGCGACTACTACATTCATAAGGCGGATCTAATGAAATCAAAAAAGAAATTTCCTCCCTGCACCCGCAGATGTGTCTGGATTACACTACTCGCATGGAAAAATTGCATAGAAATCATGCCTGCTCCCGTCCGGTTGCCCAGTGTCTGGAATATATCTATGATCATTTACATAATCGTATCACTGTCCCGACGCTCGCCGCTCATGCCGGCATATCTCCCGAGTTACTTAAGTCATCTGTTCGCAAAAGAGATGGGGATTTCTGTCAGCTCCTATATACAGAGCAAAAAAAATAGAGACCGCTCAGAATATGCTTTGCCATTCCGATTATGCGATCTCTGTAATTTCAACCACCCTGGCGTTTCCCAGTCAAAGTTATTTCACATCTGTATTTCGGGAAAAGACCGGGAAAACACCAAAGCAGTATCGTGCAGAACACTTCCTCACTTCCGGCATCCAATAAATTGCTGATCTGAATAAGATTAGTAATCTCAGGATATACCTGTCCCGATTTCCATTTTGCCACAGCTTGCCTTGATACTGATAATTTTTCTGCCAGTTCTTCTAGCGTTAACCCTCTATTTTTATCGAATCAACTGTAGTTTTCGAAAAATCATTCTTGACCACCTCCAGAATCATCGTGCACCAACGGGGAATCTAATCCAATATATTGCAAGTTGCAATTATGCTACTTATATTATACATAAACACCATCTTAACGTCTTAATTTTCGAATATTCGGATTGACATTTCTTCTACCATATTATATTATCTATTCATAAAAGAAATGGGTTTTGTGCCAAGTAAAGCCTTATGGCTCCAACGGGGTGCTCGTTTCTTTTTTATATCCAGAATATCATACAAATACATTTTTCCATCATTTGCATGCCTTATTATCAAAGATGCATGAAATACGTTATATCTTTCAATATCTTCATTATCACCATATACCGGTAATGCAAAATAAGTATCATATCTATACCAGCCATTCCTTGCATTCCAATTATGTGGCGCAGTTTTTCTACTTTTTCTAAAAAAGGCAGTTGATTACTTCTTGAAAAGTATTTATTGTTAAGTTACCACACAAAACAAAATACACAAGAAAGTTCACTGCCTATGAAAAGAATATCATCTTTTGGCTGCTTCCACAAGCAGTTTTATTTTTTTCTTCAATGCACCTCCATGATAGGTAGTTACTGTTGTTACTACTACTTTTTCATGGAGGTTATTTTATGTACGAATCATATATTAATAAAATCGAAGATGTTGGCAAGCTCAGAAATCTAAAGCCTGGTACAATTCGCACTTACCAGAATAATGTTAAAGATTTTCTGAAATTTATTAACAAACATCCAGATGAACTCACTTGCGAAGATGCAAGAGATTTCCTTTTATTTCTAAAAAATAAGGGGAATAAATCATCCACACTTAATAACAAAAATGGAGCTTTGGTATTCTTCTATAAACGCGTTTTAGGAAAGCTATGGGATGACAACCTTGTTCCAAGAGCAATCAATGACTATGCTATCCCAAGAGTTCTTACTCGTTCTGAAATAGAAATGCTGCTTGATGCTACTTCTAACTTAAAATACAAGGCTATATTTGCTCTTATGTATTCATCCGGTTTACGTATTTCAGAGGTTATTCATCTTAGATATGAAGATATATCCAGAACAAATATGCAGATTTATATTCATGAATCAAAGACACACACCGCACGTTATGCCATTTTATCTCAAAGAGCTCTTGATATTCTTACGGAATACTGGTTTAAATGTGGCAGACCAACAGGAATTCTTTTCCCTAATCAGTGGACTGGTGATTATCTCACATCTTCCGGTCCTCGCTTGGAATTAAAGAAAGCTGTTAACCGCGCAGGTTTGCCAAAGGATATTCATTCCCACTGTCTCAGACACAGTTTTGCGACGCATCTTTTAGAAGATGGTGTTGATATTAGATACATTCAATCCTTATTGGGACATCGCTCTCCAAAATCAACCGAAATCTATCTGCATATAAGCAATAAAACTTTGATTGGGATTCATAGTCCTTTTGATAAGAAGGGTGGTGATAAGAATGGATAAACCTACCGTACAGGATATTTTCCTTCGTTTTTATCCAAGATATCTTGATACGTATCATCCTTCTCCACAGCAATCCCAGGTAGCTCATTGTATCATCAACTGTAAAACAGGTGCCTACGGTGCAAATGTCAGCATTTGTGAAGACTGTGGTCATCCACAGGTTCATTATAACTCCTGTCGCAACAGATGCTGTCCCATGTGTCAGGCTTTACCTAAAGAATTATGGATGGATAAACGTCGTGAAGATGTACTTGATGCACCGTATTTTCATGTTGTATTTACAGTACCGCAGGAGTTAAATCCTATAATCTATAGTAACCAGCAGCTTCTATATGATGCGTTATATCATTCAGTATCCGCTACTATCAATGAACTTACAGAAGATGCCAAACATCTCGGCGCAAAGGTTGGCTATATTTGTATTCTGCATACTTGGGGTTCTGAAATGAATTATCATCCGCACATCCATGTCATTCTTCTTGGCGGTGGTTTGACCGCTAAGAATCAGTGGCGTGATAAAGGAGAAGAATTCTTTCTTCCGGTAAAAGTTCTTTCTAAGTTATTCAGAGGAAAATATCTGCATGAACTCAAAACTTTATGGAAAGATAATAAGCTTCAATTCTTTGGAAGCAGTGAAAAATACCGTAATCATTATACTTTCAAGGAATTGTTAAACATCTGCTATACCAAAAACTGGATTCCTCACTGTAAGAAAACCTTTAATGGAGCCCAGTCTGTTATTAAATACCTTGGCAAGTACACACATCGAATTGCTATCAGTAATCATCGCATCATCCGTATGGACGACAATACAGTTACATACCATGTGAAGGATTACCGCAAGGCAGGCACATGGAAAGAATTAACCATTTCCGGAGTTGAATTCATCCGTAGATTTCTTATGCATGTACCACCAAAACGCTTTGTGAGAATCAGACACTATGGTTTGTTATGCACCCGAAGCAAAACCAAACACCTTACACTATGTAGAAATCTTCTTGGTTGTAAGCAGTATCTGTCCAGACTAAAAGATATGGAAACGCCACAGATACTGGAAACTCTTTATGGCATCAAAATCTCGGTGTGTAAATGCTGCGGTGGGCATCTCGGAAAGCCACAGCAGAAGATACCTCTTAGGATTTAAAAAGCCTCATTCATACTTTTCAAAAAGCCTCAGAAATGAGGTCTATTTGTTATGCCATGCTTTTGTAAAATAAGTAATTGTGCTACAATTATCTCTGAAATAGCTTTTCTTTATTGGAAAGATCAAAAATTGAAAGCCCATACATACTGGCTACAGTGACGCTTACTTTGTTCACTTTGGCAAAATCAAACGCAGCGCAAACGAAAGGGCAGTTTTCTATAACGTACTGCTTTTTCGTTTACGCCGCTATTGATTGAAAGGGCAGTTTTCTATAACGTAAGACTGCTTTTTGATTGCGTATAATTGCCACTGCGACAACACTACATTTGTGACAGGTGAGCTTTCCCTTACATATTCCCTTGTGTTATATCGTCCCACCAGCGTTTACGGACTCCGGTAAGGGAAAAAAGCAAGGGCACAAGATGTCCGGTGGACATCTGCTCTGTACCGACCGAAGCGGCAGCGGAGACCAACAAAATCATATAACACAGTATAACACAAAATGAATTTCGGTCTTTTTACTAAGTTTATGTATAAATACTTCTTAAAATTTTCCGTTCTGGTTCTGCCATGCTGACTTATCAGCGATAGGCTCCATTATATCCCAGTGCTCTGCGATTTTTCCATTCTCAACTCTGAAAAGATCGTAGTAGCATGTGTGTGCACCGACAAAGCTGTCCTCTGACACTGCCAGTCCATAGTTGCCATCTGCTAGTACCTGATATGTCTTGTCATAAATCATCTGGATGTGCTATATTTTAACAATGAAGAATTAGACTGGATTGCTGACAAATGCGGTTTCGCCGACCGTAATACTATGGGCGGCACATTTAAAAAATCATTGGCGAAGCGCCCAGAAGCTACAGAAAGAGCCATTAATTATATTTTTTTATTTTAGAATGGAGGTTATTATGGCAGATTTTATTTTACTTGATGAAAATTTCTCTGATTTTCCTATTGGTGAATTTCCTTATGATAAGAATCATTCAGCAATGGGTGAGTATCATTTTATCCATTATCCTGGATATTATGGTAAATGGTATGACCCAGTATGCAACCACACTTATAACGGTCAGGGGGCTTCCTGGATTATTTCTGAATATAGTGGAAAACATTTTATGGAGCAGATGCGTATCCGCAATGACAAGCCACACCGCACATTTCCTATGCTCACAAGCGGTGACAGATTTTGGCGCGATTATACTATAACTGCAAGTGTGCGTATGTTTACTACCAAATGGGGCAATGCCGGCATTGGTTTTTGTTGTCAGAACTCTGCTAATCTTCTTGTCCTTGTTTTTGAAGAGCATGAGTTAAGACTTGAGTATCGTCATAAGGAAGAGGTTAGTATTATTGAATCTGCACCTTTTGATTATAATTGTGATGATACTTATGTACTTAAGTCTGAGATTAAAGGCAGCCATGTTATTTGCAGCGTTGATGATAAGGTTTATTTTGACCTTGACACTGAATATGCAAGGCAGGGTGGCAAGGTTGCCATTACTGCAACTATCCCAACACAGTTCGGTTTTGTAAATGTTACTACTTCTGAAAGTACTGCTGCTTCTATTGATGCTGCAAGAAATGCTTATAAAGCTGAATGTGAAGATGCACAGGCACATTATCCTAAGATGAAGCTTCTTAAGAAAATTGACCTTAAAGGCTGCGGCACCGGAAGACAGCTTCGTTTCGGTCATCTGCTTGGCAATGGCGAGTATCAGATGGTTATGGCTCAGTGCCAGAAAAGAGTAAACCGTGATGCTTATGGAACAATCAGCTGTCTCACCGCATTTGACCTTGATGGCAATATATTATGGCAGCATGGTGAACCTACTGATAATCACGACATTGGAACTATATCAGCAGATATGCCTATGCAGATATATGATATTGACGGTGATGGCTTTGATGAGGTTATTACAGCCAAGAATTTTGAAGTGCTGATTCTTGATGGCAGAACAGGTGAAGTGAAGAAACGTGCCAAAACACCTTTCTCTACACCAGAAGAGGACGGAACTATTATCGGTGTTCCTGATAAAATCTACGCATTTGACAGAATAAATCCTGATGGTATGCGTATATGTAATTTCCGTGGTCTTGAAAAGCCACGCGATATTCTCATTAAGGACCGTTATTGCAGGGTGTATGCACTTAACGATGACCTTGAGGTTATGTGGCATTTCCAGAGTGATAAGAATACCGGACATTTTCCTTTTGCAATTGATATTAACGGGGATGGACATGATGAACTTTTAGTTGGTTATAACATGCTTGACTACAACGGTAATAAAATGTGGACTATGCCTGTTAATGAAGACCATATTGATGAAATTGTTCCAGGCAGATTTGAGTCAGGACCACACAAAGGTACTAAATTCTTTGCCTGTGTTGCAGGAAAGGAAGGCTTCCTGATATCTGATTTTAACGGAAAACTTCTTAAAAAGGATGGCATAGGCCATGCCCAGCGTGTCAGTCTTGCTAATTATCTTCCTAACCGCCCAGGCTATGAAATAGTTGTTGTTAATTTCTGGGGACATCAGGGAATTATATATTTCTATGACAGCGAGGGTAATCAGTTATGGGAAATGGAGAACGAGCTTAATGGTAATCTCTTAACTCCTGTAAACTGGACTGGTGACGGTCAGGACTTCATCCTTCTTAATGCTGATGTAGAGCGCGGAGGAATGATTGATGGCAATGGTATCCAGGTTGTTAAATTCCCTCGATGATGGTCATCCTTGTGTGCTGAAGCTGTAAACCTCTGCGGCGATACCCGTGATTTGTCACATGGGATTATGATTCAATGTACATATAATGGATGATGCACCTAAGGATGATGTATATGCACCTTTCAAGTATCCTGATTATAATGTTTAATTACCGCGGAGAATATTCTTACCGTGAGAAATGGTAAACGTCAAATCCTGCGCCTTGGCTAATTAGTCTTTTGTGCCACACTCTAAATGACACGAAAAAACATATTAGTTTTTAGAGGAGGCTAAAGCAATTAACTCACAATGTCCGCAGGTCGAACTGGATAAACATCATTCGACAGTGCCAGGACAGACCGGCAGGCACTACGGCAAAGCAGTGGCTTGTTGAAAACGATATTTCTGAAAAAATCTTATTATTACTGGCTCCGAAAGATCCGCCGGGAAGTCTGTGAACAGGAGGGACTCCAGGAAGACACCAACCCGTCTGCCCTCTCTTTTGTAGAAATCCCGGTAAAAACTGCTCTGGACACAACACCGGTGCCAGCCGTCCCGGCAGCAATGACTCCGGTTGCAGTGATCAGATCAGGCCGCCTGACGCTGGAATTATCAAACGATATTTCAGAGTCCCTGCTTTGCAGGCTGCTGCAGGAGGTGCTTCATGCTTGAAGATGCTGCCGGTATCCGCAGAGTCGTGATTGCCTGCGGATATGTGGATCTGCGCAAAGGGATCGATGGGCTGTCCATGATCATCGGAGGCAGATACCATCAGAATCCTTTTGAAAAGGGAACTTTATTCCTATTCTGTGGCAGACGGTCCGACCGCATCAAGGGACTTCTATGGATGGGAGACGGTTTTCTTCAGCTCTACAAACGGCTGGAGGCAGGTTCCCTGTCCTGGCCTAGAACCAGCGAAGAGGCCGCAGACCTTACAGAGGAACAGTTCCGTTATCTTATGAGGGGGCTGAATCCCTGAACCCCAAAGTCAGGGAAGTAACACCGCAAAAGCCCACCTGATCTTTGTGCAAAACATAGATTTTTTATGCCTGTTATCCGGTCAGATCCATTCCCGGTGTTACAGCCTCTCTGAACGCTGTTTCCTGGTCTGTGACGTATCCACAGGAGGATCCGGATAAAATTTCAGCGCCTTGAAAACTTTATATTTCCCTGGCTCTATGACCATCACACCGCCTTACAGGCATAGGCAGAATGACGAAACCTGCGGGGGCTGCCGGTTCGCAATCCTTTGTGTTTTCTGGTATAATGAAAACAGTTTAAGGAGCAGGACAATGGCAGACAGACATACATTGGAAGAACTGAATAACTGCAGCAGGGAAGAACTGATCACCATCGTTCTTATGATGCAGGGACAACTGGATACCCTGAATGAGAACATCGAGCGGCTGATCGAACAGGTACGCATAGCGAACAGCTATCGTTTCGGAAAACATACAGAAACACTGGATTCCATAGATGGTCAGCTGTCCTTCTTTGATGAGGCAGAAAACTGCTGCAATCTGTCTGTCCCGGAGCCTGCTGCGGAGGAAGTACTTCCATCCCGACGTAACCATAAGAAAAAAGGGCAGCGGGAAACGGATCTGAAAGATTTCCCGGAAGAGATCCTTCCTCCTTATCAGGTATCCACAGAAGAACTGGATACGTTTTATGGTGCAGGCAACTGGCGCAGAATGAAGGATGAAACCTACAAAAAGACTGCGCCATGAGCCGGAATCCTGGACGGTGGAAGTCCATACCGTGGAAGTCTACGTGGGAACCGGCGGAGATCATCAGGACGAATTCTTACGTGGAAAACGCCCCAAGGATCTTCTGCGTGGAAGCATCGTTACTCCTTCCCTGCTTGCATCCATTCTGAATGTAAAATATGTGAACTCCTCTGCACTGCACAGGGTCGAGCAGGAGTTTCAGCGGAATGGTGTAAATATCTCCAGACAGACCATGTCGAACTGGATCATCCGGTGTGCTGAGAAATATTTTGCACCGTTTGTGGATCGTATGAAGCAGGAACTGCTGTCCCTGCCGGTGACACAGTCGGACGAAACACCGGCACAGGTGATCGGTGACAGTGACCGTCCGAACAGTAAATGCTACATGGGCACATGCAAGAAAAGAGCCTTTGCAGATGCCGTAAAGGCAGCGGATAAAAAGAATCCCCTGTCAGTAAAAAAACTTCCGTGGCATACCAGGCATTACAAAAGATTGCAGAATTCTACCGGATCGATACCGAACTGAAAGAACTTCCGGCAACGGATCGCCTTACACAGCGGCAGACACAGGATAAAGCCGCTGGTTGAGGATTTCTTTGCGTGGGCAAAACAACAGGCTGCAGAATGTACGGTGCCTCCGAAATCCAGGACCGGACAGGGACTAAATTTCGTCATCCATCAGGAAAACTATTTAAAGGTATTTCTGACCGATGGGGATATCCCAATCGATAACTCCGCTTCCGAACGGGCTATCCGGACTTTCTGTATCGGCAAGAAGAACTGGATGTTCCATAACACAGCAAAAGGTGCCGGAGCCAGCGCTCTTGTTTACAGTATTTCAGAAACAGCAAAGCTGAACAATCTGCGCCCGTACTACTACTTCAGGCATATCCTCACGGAGCTGCCTA